>JAEEGK010009015.1_pt1 | contig 23415 bp, 23 predicted proteins | sample 8958771 | NCBI WGS metagenome assembly JAEEGK01 (sample SAMN16246547, study PRJNA631951) | gut metagenome | biome: gut microbiome; feature: rumen; material: SC-attached | host: Bos | place: Iran: Karaj | collected 2018-10
CAGTTTATGAAAAAACTCTGTTCCGATACCAATCTGTTTGTCCATTTTTACCTTCATCTGTGATACAACTTTCCTATATGTTTAGATCATAAAGATTTGACGGAATATTACAACGGTTCCGATCGTAAATATGACGGCCTATAACAGGAAAATATCAAAATGCAGGTGTTTTTTTGCAAAAGTTCTGTTTCTATTATCTTTTTTTGAAAAAATTGTAAAATTTCGGAAAAAACAAAAACAACAACCGTTGCCGGATGTTGTTTTTAAGAGGTTAGAACTAATTCAATTTCCGAACTATCTGCGGTACATCGGAACTACGTGCCTTGTCGGAACACCGGTGTACAGCTGACGAGGACGTACAATCTTGCTTGACGGATCCTGCTGCATTTCACACCAGTGGGTAATCCAGCCGATGGTTCTTGCTACAGCAAAGATTACGGTAAACATCTGTGGAGGAATTCCGATTGCGCTCAAAGTTATTCCTGAGTAGAAGTCCACATTCGGATAGAGTTTTCTTTCGATGAAGTACGGATCCTGCAGAGCAATCTTTTCAAGTTCCATTGCCACATCCAGAAGCTTATGATCCTGAATATTCAGTTCCTTCAGAACTTCATGGCAGGTTTCCTTCATTACTGCAGCACGAGGATCGTAGTTCTTGTAAACTCTGTGACCGAAGCCCATCAGTCTGAACGGATCGTTCTTGTCTTTCGCCCTAGCGATAAATTCAGGGATTCGTTCAACACTGCCGATGGTCTTAAGCATTCTCAGACATGCCTCGTTGGCACCGCCGTGAGCCGGACCCCACAATGCAGCAATACCGGCGGCAATACATGCATAAGGGTTGGCACCGGTTGAACCGGCAAAACGGACTGAGGAGGTTGAAGCGTTCTGCTCGTGATCTGCGTGCAGAATGAAGATCCTGTCCATTGCCTTTTCCAGAATTGGATTTACAACATACGGTTCGCAAGGTGTTGCAAACATCATGTGCAGGAAGTTTCCTGCATAGCTCAGATTGTTCTGAGGGTACATGAACGGCTGACCTTCAGAATATTTGTAGGCCATGGCAGCCAGAGTAGGGATCTTGGCCAGCAGACGGATTGCCACCAGTTCGCGATCCTTAGGATTGGAAACGTTAATCTGCTCGTGATAGAACGCGGAAAGAGCTCCCGCAATACCGCACATGATCGCCATCGGGTGGGCATCTCTTCTGAACGCCTGGAACAGCTTAGGGATCTGTTCGTGAACCATGGTGTTGTGTGAAATCTTGTTCTTGAACTCAGACAGCTGAGCCTGGTTCGGTAACTCCTTGTACAGGAGCAGGTAGCACAGTTCAAGATAACTTGTCTGCATCGCCAGCTCTGCAATAGGATAACCGCGGTGAAGGAGAATACCCTTTTCGCCGTTGATGAAGGTTATTTTTGACTGGCATGAGGCTGTGGCCAGCAGACCGGGATCATAAGTGAAATAGCCTTTGGCACTCAGGTTCTTGATGTCGATAACATCCTTTCCCTCGGTACCTGATAGGATCGGCAATTCAATCGGCTCTTCGCCTGGAATGTGAAGAATTGCAATTCTCTGCTCTTTCGGATTTAAGTTGCTTTCCATTAATATAAATTCCTAATTACGTCAATATTGTCTCTAAGGCAATACTATCACCTGCGCCTATTATAATCTAAAATGCCTCAAGATTGAATTGAGAATTTAAAAATTATCAGGCGGCCGGGCAGTGCGGGAGGGCATAAAAAAAGCGGAACCGGTCCGGCTCCGCCTGTTCCTGATTATCAGTAATCTGCTATTACAGATCTCTTAGAATTTCAGCCTTGTCGGTCTTCTCCCAAGGGAATTCGATTCTGCCGAAGTGTCCGTATGCTGCGGAAGGACGGTAGATCGGTCTTTTCAGATCGAGCATTTCAATCAGACCGTAAGGGCGCAGATCGAAATTGGCCTTGATCAGCTGTACAATCTTGTCATCGGACACCTTGCCGGTTCCGAAGGTTTCAACGCTGATGGAGGTAGGTTCGGCCACACCGATGGCGTAGGAAATCTGGATTTCGCATTTTGAAGCCAGTCCTGCAGCCACAATGTTCTTGGCAACGTAGCGGGCGGCATAGGCAGCGGAGCGGTCAACCTTGGACGGATCTTTACCGGAGAAGGCGCCGCCGCCGTGACGGGCATATCCGCCGTAGGTGTCAACGATGATTTTTCTACCGGTCAGACCGCAGTCGCCCATAGGTCCGCCGATAACGAAACGGCCGGTCGGATTGATGAAATATTTGGTATCTTTGGAGAGCCACTTCTCAGGAATAACCTCTTTAATGATACATTCCATTACCGCTTCTCTGATTTCGTTCTGGGAGATGTCGGCACGGTGCTGGGTGGAAAGAACCACGGTATCCACACCCAGGATCTTCTTGTCATCGTCATAGATGAAGGTAATCTGACTTTTGGCATCAGGTCTCAGCCATGGAAGGGTTCCGTTCTTTCTTACTTCAGCCTGACGGCGAACCAGACGGTGTGCGTAGGTAATCGGAGCCGGCATGAGAACATCGGTTTCGTTGGTTGCATAACCGAACATCAGACCCTGATCTCCGGCACCCTGTTCCTTAGGATCGGAACGGCTTACACCCTGATTGATGTCCGGAGACTGTTTACCGATTGCATTAAGTACGGCGCAGGAATTGGCATCGAAACCCATATTGGAATCGATGTAGCCGATATCGCGTACGGTTCTGCGCACCACTTCTTCAATATCAACCCAGGCGGAGGTGGTTATTTCGCCGCCCACCAGTACCATACCTGTTTTAACATAGGTTTCGCAGGCTACATGTGCATTGCGGTCCTGCTGCAGAATTTCATCCAGCACCGCATCGGAAATCTGATCGGCAATTTTATCAGGATGTCCTTCAGAAACTGATTCTGATGTGAATAATTTGGTCATAAATACCCCTTGTTATCTGTCTGATTTTTTACTGCTGTCATTCTATCATTGTTTGATTCCACATTCCACCGGCAGAGCGGCGGGATTGTCAGGGGATAGAGAGCATATTGAAACGGGGTGTGGTATGATATCGGGCAGATGGCATAATGTGGATAAAAAAAAGGATCCTTGCGGAAGCAGGGATCCAAAAAACTTCAGAAATACTGAAGAGAGCACGGGATAAAACTGATTACTCATGCTAATACATATGAAATATCCGTGCCAACTTTTGAAAATTTTTAAAATATTTTTTAAAATAATTTAAAAAATATGTAAAATCAATTACTTAGCTAAGTGATTTTAATTACTAACGGTAACTGTACGTAACTGTTGCAATAAAGGTATGCTTGCATATTGCAAGTAATATATTGCAATATGCAAAATTATCCTTGCATTCTGCAATATAAAAAATTGCAAAATGCAACTGAATTCGGATGGTGGTAATTATCCCAGGACCGGATGATCCGGGTGCTGTTCAGGAAGATGTGGTTATAATATATACAGAAAGTGCTGCCGGAAACTGTATGACGGCAGCGGTCAGAAGAATTCCGGAAGATCTGAACCGGTAATTTCAAGACTTTCCGGTGTTACCGAACAGTGAAAGCAGACCGTACCAACACCGCAGGAAACCGCCTTCCGGTAGTTTTCGGCAAACTGCGGATCGATGTCTGCAGCAGGTTGAACCGATTTAATTCCATTAATCTGGACGACGTAGCCGATCCAGCATTCGTAACCGCAGGCGGCAGCACCTGCAAGCTCCAGAAGATGTTTGGAACCGCGTACTGTGGGTGCATCGGGAAAATATCCGCATCCGCCGCGCTCCAGTGTACATCCCTTGATTTCCAGCAGAATTCTGCGCTCACCGCGTTTCAGGAGAAAATCAATCCGGGATTTTCCGTAGGTGAATTCAGGAATGATTTCATCAAAACGGTGCAGTGATTGAAGATATTCGGCGGCGACCCTGTTCGGAGCCTGGCTGTCGATATTGATCCATCCGGCGCCCTGCCTGTTTACGCTGATCAGATCGTAGCGTGTTTTTCTGGCCGGATTGTCTGCCCGGGCAAGCATTACATCGCAGCCGGGCAGCAGCAGTTCCCTGCATCTTCCGGTATTTTTGACATGAACCGTCTCACGGCGGCCGTCAACTGCAACCTCTGCTTCGAAGCGGTTGAGTCTGGTGATAAAGGATGCCGGTGTGCAGTTACGGTAGATCATGATCATTCCTGCAGATATAGTGGATGTAGCGGCCGAGATTTATAAACCGGGGATCCCTGGCGTAGGTTTTTTCGTATTTAAGAATTTCATCGAATTTTTCAGTCTGGATTTTTTTGTCCCGCACGTAGTCATGAAAGACCCTGATGCCGGTTTTGCGCTGGATGGTGAAACCGAGTTCCTGCAGGGTCTGCTCCAGTTCCGCCGGCACCACCGGATATTTCGGGGTGAGCTTCTGCCGGTGCTTTGATTGAAAGTTGCAACTGATATAGTTGAAATTACCTACAATCAGACTCTGATAGAGCAGTGCATCCCTGTTGTATACCAGCAGGGAGAGTTCTCCGCCCGGACTCAGTCGTGATTTGATGATTTCCAGCAGTTTTCTCTGATCCCCCACCCACTCCATGACGGCATGGCACAGGATCAGATCGTAGGTTCTTCCGGTGATCTGACACGGCAGTTCAAAGGCGCTGGCGCAGAAGAAATTCATATTCTGCTGCGTATGCTGCGCAGCGGCGAATTTTCCCGCCTCCGCAATCATTTCCTCCGATACATCACACAGATCTGCATGATGTCCCAGTGCGGCAAGTCTTGAAGAGAAGAATCCGGTGCCGCAGCCGAGATCAAGTACGCAAAGAGGGCCCCGATCCTTCATCAGCTCCAGAATAAAATTCAGATCTTCACCGATGAGCTCGGTTCTGATCCTGCCTTTGCTGGATCCGTAGATATTGTGGAGAAAGGTTGAGCCGAGACCGTCGAAGGAGACAAAATTATCCATGTTCTGTTATCTCTTTACAGCTTTGCGGGAATGTCAGTTACAACCGCGGTTCGGTTCCACGATGATGCATTCAAGATACGGCAGCGCAATGCGATCTACATCCGGCTTGTCTCCGACCATTACCGAATGACGCAGATCGATCGGAAGTTTTTCACAGGCCTTCAGGATCATGCCCGGATACGGTTTCCTGGCCAGGCTTCTGAAACGGTACTTCTCAAGAACCGCCTCGGCGCACCAGGTGCAGTATTCGGCGTCGTCGAATTTAAGTCCGAGCTGTTCGTAGTGTTTCAGCAGCAGTTCTATATTCCTGTTCATATCGTCTTCGGAGAATTTATTTTTTGCCACTCCGGCCTGATTGGTGATCAGTACCAGGTAATATCCCTTTCTGACATATTCCTCCACCATCTTTTCCGACTCCGGGATCGGTCTGAAGTCATCGCCGTGCACGTAGCCTGAATCTACAATCAGCGTGCCGTCCTTGTCGACAAAAAGAGCCGGTCTCGGGGTGAGGGCCATGGTTGAAGGGATCAGATCCTGGGCCCGGTAGTAGTCGTCAGGAATGCCGATATCGATAAAACTTCCGCCCAGCGGCAGACCGTACAGCTGTCCGTTTTCGATCATCCTTGGAAACAGTTCAGTTTCAAGGGAGATGAAATTCCGGTTGAAATCCTTCAGGTAGGCTGTGAGCAGTTCTCTGTCCATCAGGTAGGCTCCCGCGTTGATATAGCCGTCGATCTGATCGGCTGGAAGAGCTCCCTTTTCGATAAAGCGTTCAACCCTGTATTCCCCGGAAATTTCCACAAAACCGTAGCGGTCGATGTTTTCAGTATATTTAAGTGCCAGCATTGCTGAAGGACCGGATGCAATCCTTTTTTTACAGTCGTACAGAAGAGAAAAATCGGCGGAGAAGAAGGTATCGCCGTTAAGCAGCAGAAACTCCGGTTCAAGATGTTCATAGGCATTCAGCAGTGCGCCTGCGGTTCCGAGGGGAGTCTCCTCCCTGATGCATACCACATTGCTGTAGTCCCGGAAGTAATCCTCTATGACATTTGATTTATACCCCGTAAGCAGAACAAAACTGTCGAATCCCCGGGATACAAGATAATCATACTGGTATTTGAGAAACGGAATGTCCCTGATGGGAGCCATCGGCTTCGGAACGTCCTTTACAACGTGGGACAGTCTTGTACCGAAACCACCTGCCAGAATTACTGCCTGCATCTTTTATCTCCTTTCTGCTGGGTTTGCTTGTTTTCGCGTATGTTATTTCTGCCGGAGTCTGCAGGATTTTATAACTGCAGAACTTTACGGAGGGTAAGTTTAGCGGTTTTAGCCCGGTTTGGCAAATTGTAACTGCACCGGTATTCAAGCTGAATGACCTGTCGGATTGAGAATAGTTTTTTTGTAAAAGGGAGTGATAGAACCTGCCGTTTCCCCCAAAAAGTTAAGTGTTGATATTTCGGATATGTTGTCTAATATATCCTTGTATCGAAGTACCTGCTGATCAGGGAGGGTATGCTGCAGCCCGGTGCAGTATGGAGTTTCCCGTCTCAACATACTATTCAAAAAGTAGGATGTTCGCGGTTGACGATTAAGTATGTTATGGGATAATGACGGTGATAGAGTCTTTTTGTGCTTCAATCACTATGTGAACTGAGGTTCATGGAAAGGCCTTTTTCATCTGTGATGAACAGATAGTTGTATTCAGAGGGGAATATAATGTTGAAGTCTATAAATATCGGAGCGGAATCGTTTCATGAACTAATTGAAAGCAACAGTTATTACGTGGATAAAACTCCTTTTATCAGAACTGTGTTTAAAGAAAACACTTCGAAAGTCATGCTTATCACCAGACCGAGACGTTTCGGTAAAACGCTTACCATGTCTACCTTCTATGACTTTCTGTCTCTGAATATCGAAAATCCAGGTGATACCTCACGTCAGAAAAATTGGTTCAGTGGTACTGAAATCTTTGCAGATCGGGAATTTTGCAGCGAGTTCATGGGCAGATTTCCGGTAATATTTCTTACTCTTAAATCTGTTGCCTTTGACAACTTCAATGATTCCTACTGCGAACTTGCCAGAGTTATCAACTCTATGGCTCTGAATTTTTCATATCTGAAATCAAGTTCTGAACTCAATAATGACGAGTTGAAAATTTTATATAAATTGCTGGATCTAGACTCTCTTAAGGATCCTGCAAATAAATATCTACTGACCGGTTCACTGGTAACTCTAACCAATCTGCTGTACCGGCATCATAAAATCAGTCCTATACTGCTCATTGATGAATATGATGTTCCTGTTGCCAAAGCTGCACATTTCGGTTACTACCGTGAAATGATCAACGTGGTCGGTCAACTGCTTGCTAACGGATTAAAAGGCAACACCAATATGAAAAAAGCCGTGCTTACCGGATGTTTAAGAGCAGCCAAGGAAAGCATTTTTACCGGACTTAACAATCTGCAGATCTGTTCAATTCTTGATCCAGGGAAAAAAGATATATCTCAGGGGATCGGTTTTACCCGGGAAGAAGTTCAGGAAGTCCTCACATACTACGGACTTTCAGACTATTACGAAGAGGTAAGAAACAATTACGACGGATACCTTTTCGGAACAAGTCACATGTACTGTCCGTGGGATGTTATGAACTTTTGTAATGACAATTATGAGATGCTTAGTGAAAACAGAAATCTCATTCGGGCCGGCAACTACTGGATAAACACCAGCGGTAACGATGTTATCGAAGAGTTCATGGGCTTTATTGAGCCTGAAGACGTTGAGCTGATGCAGGACCTTCTGGATGGTAAATCAATAACCGCGGAAGTAAGAACATCATTGTGTTACGTCGATTTACAGAATCACAACATAAATGACTTTTGGACTCTGCTGCTTTATACCGGGTATCTTACCTTTGATCCGGCATACCGTTCATCAAAAAAGAATGAATACAGACTGTACATTCCTAACGAAGAAATAAGAGACTGTTTCAGGGATAAAATTCTTGAGTTCTTTGAAAACAATAATGTCGTGAAAAACCATACTGGTGAACTGGTAAAAGCATTGTTTGAAGGTGATGCCGAAAAGGTTCAGGACAGCCTTAACACGCTCCTAGGTAAATACGTTTCCATCAGAGATTTTGCCACAAACGCTCCCAAGGAAAACTACTATCACGGTTTTATGAACGGACTGCTGGTGAACGGCACATCATTCATAGAGGAACATAAATCAAATTTTGAATCCGGGGACGGTTACGTTGATATCATAATTGCTTCAAAAAGCAGTGATACTGTGGCTATTCTGGAACTTAAACATACTGATAAGCCGTTTGGTGCAAGATTGATTGCAGCTCAAAAAGCAGTGGAACAGATCACTGAAAAAGGATATGCAGCTGTTTATATGAATGATCCTCTTGTACGGAATGTATATGCCTATGGTATCTGTTTTCATAAAAAAGTATGTTCAGTTGTTGTTAAGAAAATGAAATGAAGCTATAAGCTGTTTTTATCGAGGGCAACGATCTGGATTAATCTCGCAAAAGATAAAAAACACTCCGAATTAAGAGTGAATTCCATATGTTAACAGACGGATCAAGAATTATACAGCAATTGCCTCAATGACTGCTTCGCTATGTACGTGCAAAACTATGCTGCAGCCCGGTGCTGTATGGAGTTTACCATCTCAACACACTATTCATACTATTCGTTTACGAAAAAGGAAATTTTTCCATGATTGATTATGAATATGCCCGCTACGAACTGAGAACAAAAGTCGCATCCAGGCCGAAAACTGTATATACCGGCGTCATGGACGGCAATATGGCCCGCAGTGTTTTTCATCTGTTTTTTAATTTTTTTCTTTTTCTGGTTTTCGTCGTGATCCACGTTGCTGCCAATCTGGATTTTTACGGAGTCATCTATGCTGAATACAGCGGGAACTGTCAGGAGGTAAGTGCGGTTGTCACCAATGTAAGTTATTACCGGGATAAGGTGTATGTTAAAGCCAGGGGAAATGACGGTACTGCATTCAGCTTCAAATACGGCAGCTACAGCGGAAAGCCGGGGAATATTGTTACCGTCCGTTATCTTAAGTCCAATCCGGAATTTGCAGTTGCCGGCGACGGCAGTGAACAGTCGGCTGATCATCTTACTCTGTTTCTGTCGGGGCTTCCTGCACTGATTATCCTGATCCTGAATATTTTCATAATCGGAAACTATTTCAGATTCAGAAGACTTCTGAAGAGTGAACTGTATCTGGAGGTGCAGTGTACCGATCGCAGTGAATCAATGACCAAGCGAAATAAGAATAATGTCCGAACTCTTTATGCATCCTATTATGAACTTACAGTCGGAGGATATCCGACGATCCTGTTTAAAGGGATCTGGAGTGCGGGCAAGCCCGGGGGAATTGAGTCCAATCAGAGGTTTGTCTTCAGGATTTATCTGACGGAACCGGACAATCCAGATTGTGAAAATTATTATTTTCTGCAGCTGCCGCGGGAGCCGGGACAGAACTGACTCAGTACTTCGCAGTTTTCCCTCTGACGGTATACTGCTCTGTGCTGCCGGATTGATTGCACGATTTTCTTCTCATTCATCGTTTGTTTTGTCTCAATTTGAGTAAAATAAGAAGAATAATCGGATAATGAGAAGAAAAAATCGATCTTGCCGAACTGCAACTGTTTAATTCTTTCGGCTGACATTTCCGTCAGGAGCAATCTTCTTTTCAAAACGGAACATCCCCTCAGGAAACTGTTCGTTCATCTCCTTTCCCGTATCTGGATCGCCGGGAACGGGATGATGACTGTTGTAGAATTCTACGAAGTGAAAGCCGCAGAGGTTTACATAAAAATGGAGATTTCGTCTTTCGAAATATGGTGTAACAGTCTCCCAGAGTGTAACCTCGGGATGCATCCTTTCCACTGCACACCATGCGGCGAAACCGATTCCTTTACTGTGCATCCGGGGAGAGACAAACAGCAGTTCGAGCTGCCCGTGTTTATCCTCCACCTTGATAACTACTCCTCCGACGGGCCGTCCGTTCTGCATTATTCGATATGCTTCACCGATGTCGATAGATTCTTCAATCGTCCTGCGTGAAATAATCTCTCCGTCCTCTTCAAAATGTTCATCCCGGCAGCCGAATTCGACCAGAGCTCCGTAGTTGAATGCCTCCTGGTTATCGCGTATGAACTGCTCACGATCATCTGAAGTTAAAGGAACAAGTGTTATCTCTGTCAATTTGTGACTCTCCGTATAACTGATATTAACAGTATAGCCGCGTTGCCTGCCGACTTCAATGTGATAGGCCGGAAGCCTGGTGTGAACAGTTTAGTAAGATTTGAAAGCGGCGGGATACCCGAAAGGTCGCTCTGTAAATCCTGCTAAAAACAGTTAATGGTAATGTGTGCATTATTTTTTGCGGTCACCAGCCGCACACTCAGTATTACAGAGGAGATTTCAGGGATGAAACAGATCCAGATTGCACAGCATATAGATGAACCGCCCCATTTTCTACTGTGGGCGGTGGATGAAATGGTACCGCCGGTTTTAGGAATAGTTGCAGGAATTCTGCTTGGACAGCTGTTCTACTGTCTGAGTGCAGGTCTGGTGGTCAACCATTTCTATAAAAGATTCCGGGATCACCGGCCAAACGGCTACCTGCTGCATATGCTCAACTGGTATATCGGGGTTCCGCTCAAGGGGTTCTGCTTCAGGCATGTTTTCATCAGGGAATTCTGGTAATGGAACTTAAAGACTATCTGAAAAGCTATGAGGGTGCCCGCCGGGAGAATTTTCTCAGCCGTGTGGCGCTGATTATCTGTCTTGTAATTATTCTGATCCTGCTGATTGCGGTACTGTCAAAGAGAACCCTGGTGACAATCACCCCGTATACGCTGGTGCAGGACTCCTGGATCAGCAACAGTGACGGGGCTGACTCCTACCGTGAGGCCTGGGCGCTGTTTTTGGCCCAGGAGCTTGGCAATATAACCCCTGACACCATTGATTTTGTCAGCAAAAGGATCGGTCCGCTGCTGTCACCGGCCATATATCACGACTTCATGGCAATCATTAATTCCCAGGCTGAACATATCAAGGAGGATCGCATTACGCTCAGATTTGAGGCCAGATCGGTTCTGTATGAGCCTGAAACCAACAAGACCTTTGTTACCGGCAATCTGTATACCAGAAGTGTCTCCGGCAAGGAACTGCGTGATTTCAGAACCTACGAGTTTGAAATCGGGATCAGTAATTTTGCCCCGGTGCTTCTTTCAATGAACACCTACAATGATGTTCCGAAAACAATGAAACAGCTGCAGCTTGAGGAATCACGCCGCAAATCAAGAGAGGAGAGAGCAGGTGCGTCTAACTAGGATCGGACTTTTGACGGCACTGGGTCTGGCTTCACTGACTCATGCCCAGAGTATACCCCAGGTGCCGGCGGCGGTGGTTGACCGGGCTAGAAATAACGTGTACGGGGCAGACCGGACGGAAGATCCCGCCACCGTGAGCAGTATCAGTGTTGAATTCGGGAAAAATATCATGATCCCGGTTGCCCTTGGATTTACCAACCGTTTTGTCACCCCGTTTGCAGATCCGGTGGTGGTTTCCACCTCACTGTCCATGGCAGGGCAGAACGGCACCGGAGAGGTACTAATCCGCAATAATACGGTTTATGTTTCAACCACCAAAGATTATCCGGTGACCATGTTTATTACCCAGCGTGACAGTGAGCAGTACGCCATTTCCCTGACTCTGCTTCCCCGCAGAATTCCGCCCCGGGAGATCGTCTTTACCATCGACGGTTATACCGCAGCCAGAAAGTCGGAGTATAAGGAGCCCGGGGCCGGACGAGATGACAGCAGAACCGCCCAGATCAAATCGGTGCTGCGGGCGGTTGCCCTTAATGAAATTCCTTCCGGATTCGAACTGCAGAACATCACGCCGGGAAGCTACCGGCCCGACTGTTCCGGCGGGGACGCCGAGGTGTCCTTCGATGGCGGTCAGCTGCTTACCGGCAGCAGGTTCGATGTTTTGATCGGCACGGTACGCAACCGGGGAACGTCGGTAGTACAGACGGATGAAAAAATCTGTGCCGGCCGCGGGACTGCGGCAGTGGCGCTGTGGCCGCGGATTATGCTTCAGCCCGGTGAAAGTACGGAAATCTATGTGGTCACCGATAAATCCGGCTTTTCCGGTAATGACGGTTTCAGACCGAATCTGCTGAGGGGCAAATGAGTAGACAGAACAGTTTTTTAGGCAGACTTCCGCCAAGGGCAAGACAGATCCTTACCCTGGGCGGTGCAGCCGCGGCGGTGCTTGGCGTGGTTTATCTTGGAGTCAGTTCCCAGGAGCAGGTGCACCGGCAGAGCAGTGACAATGTGATTAAAAATGTTCTCACTGATAAAAATACCAGGTAGTTGTCTATTGGATTTTCATTCCCTCAACCTTTATTTTCATTTTACTACTTTTTAGAATAAACGCAATATTATTTATCACTTTTTTGATAGTTTCTTTTTAATTTTGTTTTTTCTCTCAATTTCTGCGAGTTTAATTCGGTAAATGACCATCTCACTTGAACATCTTTTGATTTTTTCTTCTAAATCTTCTTCTGTATCATTAGGTCTTGTTATATCCCCTTTTCCTGCAAGTAGAGCAAGTAAAGCCCATGTGCTGTAGGAGATGTTACCAGTACACCGCCAACGCGATATTGTCATATAGCTTACATCTAGAATTTTTGAAATGGATGTCATATCTTTAGCGACTTTTTCTAAAAGTTCGACTATTTCTTCTTTGGATGGTTTTACCCATTTATCTGCAGTAGTAAAAGTTTCTTTTCTAATCATTTTTTAATCCCTGTTAAAAAGAAATCAAGATCTTGTATAATAAAGCAAGAAATTGAGGAAAGAGTACACATGAACAACGATATTCAAATTTTTGCCGCTAACCTTAATAAAAGGTTAAAAGAGTTAAATTTTTCCAAAGCTAAATTAGCTAAAGATGCAAGTTTATCCTATGCCACTGTCGTTAAGATCTTGCAGGCTGATTACAATCCTTCATTGAAAGCAATGTCGCAATTGGCTACAGCGATGCACATTCCTTTAGCTCATTTGCTTGTTGATGAGAAGCAAAATATGCTACCAGCACCTCATGGCTATAAAAGAGTTCAAGCAATCTTACCTGATTTTCAGGCTTTTAAAGTTCAACAATGGAATGATGAAGCACTCTTAAAACTCAAAAAAATCAAATGAATTTTTGCTAGCAAAAATACGATTCTTTTAAATCACTCTATTATTGAGAGTTTTTATCTTTAGCAACTCTAATAAAACTTCAAAACATCGTCTTTATAAACAATTATTTTTGCTGGCAAAAATCGCTCTTATTCATTTCTTTATCTAAATTATTATTTGTGCATACCTAACTATTCAATTTGTATAAATACACATCTTTTTTGAAAATTTTAGTTATTTTCTGATGTTAGTATATCATTTATTCTTTGTAAAAAGAACTACACGATCTATAAATAATGGTATATAATGTTTTTATAAACAAATATATAATGAGTTAAAAATGGAATTATTAGATACTCAAGAGAGCAGGACGCTCGAACAAATTAGACGCTGTGCAGGGCAGTTGGTTATATCAACTTTGAATGATCCAAAAACAGTTGAAATCATGTTGAACCCTGATGGAAGTCTCTGGGTCGAAAAACTCGGAATGCCATGCCACAGAATTGGCAATTTAAATTCATCAATGGCACTTGCATTAATGCAGTGCATCGCTGGTTTTTATTCCAAAGAGCTGACTGCTGAAAATCCTTTGCTCGAATGTGAGTTTCCGATCGACGGCAGTCGTTTTGCTGGACAGATCCCACCTATTGTTTCAAAACCGACATTCACCATACGAAAGAGAGCAATCTCAGTCTATACGCTGGAACAGTATGTAGAATCAGGAATAATGAACAGTTCTCAATATGATGTCATCTGTAAATCAGTGGCCGAACACAAAAACATTCTAGTCATTGGTGGTACAGGTTCAGGTAAGACTACATTAATTAATGCCATTATTCAGAAAATGGTAGATCTTAATCCTACCGAACGTCCTGTTATTATAGAGGATACCGGAGAAATTCAATGCACAGCTAAAAATGCTGTAAATTTTCATACATCCTTGAATGTAAATATGACACAGCTTCTAAAAACAACATTGAGAATGCGACCTGATCGCATTCTGGTTGGTGAAGTTCGCGGAGAGGAAGCTCTCGATTTACTGATGGCATGGAACACGGGTCATCCTGGCGGTGCGGCCACACTTCACGCAAACGATGCAAAAGCAGGGTTGGATCGCCTGGCTATGCTTATCACAATGTCTGATCACTCTCCTGACCATATAGAAAAACTAATTTCGGAAGTCGTTGATTTAGTAGTGTGCATTTCACGCACAGATCAAGGACGCACGATTAAAGAGATCATATCTGTAACAGGTTTTAATCCTGTGACGCAGAAATATGAAATTGAAACACTGTAATTATTTTATTTTTTAAGAGGGAAAATATGAAATTTATTCAATATTTGAAACAAAATTCTTTGAAAATCGTAACTTTATTGGCAATTGCTGTTGTGGCACTTATACCGGATGTTGCATTGGCAACTTCAACCATGCCATATGATTCAGCCTTAACCAATTTGAAAAATTCGCTGACAGGTCCGGTAGCGCAGGCTATAGCAGTTATCGGTATCGTTGCTTCTGGTGCAACGCTGATATTCGGTGGTGAAATCTCTGGCTTCCTGAAATCTGTAATTTACTTAATCCTGGTATGTTCTCTCCTGATTGCTGGAACTAAATTCATTGACGTTTTCGGTAGCAGTTCATCAAGTACAGGTGCGGAAGTTGCTCATGTTTATGTTATTGACAGCACTCACCAATATGTAATTTCTTAATAACTTTATCTTGTCAAAAAGGTGGGACACATGAGAACTGTACCAATTCACAGATCTTTACATCGCGTAAATACTTTTATGGGAGGGGATCGTGAAGTTGTCATGTGTTCTGCTCTCATAGCTTTTATTTCTGTATTTTTCGGTCAAAGCTTTTCAAGTTTTGTTCTTGGCATTGCTTTCTGGCTTGTAGTGCTGACCTTTGCACGAATAATCAATAAGTCAGATCCGCTAATGCGTAAAGTCTTCATGTCTAATCTGCGTTTCCGTCAGGGTTACTTTCCGGCTCACAGTCACATTCTGCACAAAGAATCAATGATGACTTACCGCCAGAATTTCAAGACTGGATTTAAATCTTCGGGATTTGGATATAAATAGGTTTATATAAATGTACATTGTAAATATTGTTGTTGTAGCTGTTGTTCTTATCGGATTGGTAGCCATTCTGCTATACATAGATGTAATCAATCAGTTGCTTTCAACAAAAAAGTTTTTCAATCAGGTGAAGAACCGATCAGGCTTCACTGATATTCTCAATTATGCTGCTGTTATCGAGGACGGGATAATCATAAATAAGGACGGCAGCTTTTTAGCTGCATTCGAGTACAGCACTCAGGACACAGCATCATCTTCTGACCAAGAGCAAGAGCTTCTTTCTAATTTTATCAATCGATCATTTAAAGAGCTTGGCGCAGGTTGGGTAATCAATGTAGATCATGTACGTAAAGAGACTGACGCTTATTCAAGTGCAAAAGATTCTCATTTCCCAGATGTGATTTCGTCGTTAATAGATCAGGAACGTCGCAGCTTTTTTGAGGCGCACGGAAGTGTGTATCAGGGCAAATCAGTCATAACTGTTATCTGGAATCCTCCGTTGCTGGCACAGCAGAAAATTCAGAATATGATGTTTATCGATACTTCTGAAAAGAAACAGTCAACGCATGAAGAAATGACAAATGCGCTGATTTCCAAATTTAAGGAAGGATTATTTAAGCTCGAACAGAGTTTATCTGTGGCGGTAAATTTAGAACGTCTTGGCGTTAGAACTGAAAGAGATCCTGAATCAAATAAACCTATTCAATATGATGCACTTCTGGAACATTTAAATCTGTGCATCACCGGTAACGATCATCCGGTAAGAGTACCTTCTCAATGCATGTACATAGATCAGCTTATCGGTTCACATGATTTTTTTTCTGCTGTAACTCCAAAGCTCGATGATACGTTTATCGGTGTTATCAACATTGAAGGTTTCCCGGCAGATTCCTATCCAGGAATTTTGAACGCACTGACACAGTTAAGCTGCGAATATCGTTGGTCTACTAGATTCGTTTTTATGGATGAATTCCAATCCATTGCAGTAATGACCAAGTATTTTAAGAAGTGGAGACAGAAAATTCGCGGTTTCTGGGATCAACTTTTTAATACGAATTCAGGCAGATATGACGCTGATGCTCTAGCAATGATGGAAGATGCAGAGGTTGCCATCAATGATGTTAAATCGCAGCTGGTTGCGGCAGGACTTTATACCAGTGTGGTGGTGTTGTACGACAAAGATCGCGACAATCTGCATGAACAGCTTCACTATGTTCAACGTGAAATTATGCGCCTGGGTTTTGGTGCAAGAATCGAAACAATTAATGCTACTGCTGCATATATAGACAGTTTGCCTGGCCATTACTACAACTTACGCCAGCCAATCATGCACACATTGAATTTTGCTGATTTAATACCAACTAACACTATTTGGACTGGTGCAGAAAAATGTCCTAACCCTTTTTATCCACAGAATTCACCTGCACTGATGTATTGCGTAACTAACGGTTCAACTCCGTTCAGATTGAATCTGTCAGTTAGAGATTTAGGTCATACTCTAATTTTCGGACCTACCGGTTCCGGTAAATCAACTCTACTGGCAACTCTGGCAGCTCAGTTCCGCCGGTATGAAGGGATGCACATCTATGCATTTGACAAAGGTATGTCAATGTATCCATTAACTAAAGCGGTAGGAGGACAGCATTTTGCTCTTGGTGGTTCAGAAGAAACTCAATTGAATTTCTGTCCGCTGCAGTATCTTGAAACAGCATCAGATCAGGCATGGGCCGCTGGATGGATTGAAGATATCCTAACTCTAAATGGTATGAAAGTTTCACCGATGCAACGCAATGCTATAGCAGATGCAATTAAGACAACGAGTGAATCAGCTGAATCAAAGAGTTTAACTGAATTTCTAAATAATGTTCAGGACAACGAAATCAGAGATACACTCAAACCTTATACCATTGCAGGATTACTCGGAAATCTTTTAGATGCAACTTCTGATGGGCTTGATTTTTCTAATTTCTGTACGTTTGAAATTGAAGATTTGATGAATTTAAACATCAAATATTCTCTGCCGGTGCTGTTGTACCTGTTTAGAAGAATTGAAAAGAACTTGAAAGGTCAACCGTCAGTGATTTTCCTTGATGAAGCGTGGCTGATGCTTGGTAATGACGTGTTCAAAGAAAAAATACGTGAATGGCTGAAAGTGCTGCGTAAAGCTAACTGTTCTGTTGTTATGGCAACACAATCATTATCTGATGCATCTAATTCGGGAATACTAGATGTTATTACTGAATCTACCGCTTCAAAAATTTTCCTGGCAAATGTTTACGCAAAAGACGATTTGAACAGCAAGCTCTACCGGTCAATGGGGCTTAATGATCGTCAAATTCAGATTGTTTCAACAATGGTTCCTAAACGTCAGTATTTTTACGTATCAGAAGAAGGACGCAGACTGTTTGAGTTGGCGCTGGGTAAACTTTCGCTAGCTTTTGTCGGCGCATCAGATAAAGATTCAATTGCAAAAATTAAAGAGTTGGAAGAAACCTGGGGCGAACAGTGGGTTTATAAGTGGATGGAAGAAAATTACATAGATTACAGAAAATACGGAGAAATCAAATGACAGAAGAAAATAAGTTGCAGGAAATTTCAAACAGTTCAGCAACATCACAACAGAATAAGATTCAGAATGATCCGTTTCTTTCAACTAAACGCCAGTGGAATGACTATCTGGCATCATCGGTTGCAGCGCAGAAAATGTGGATTTCAATATCAGCCGTGTCATTACTGCTTGCTTTGATTTGCGCTTTCGGCATGGTTTACAACTCGGTTCAGTCAAAATACATCCCGTATGTTATTGAAGTGGATAAATTAGGTCATGTTGCTCCTACATCCGGTCCGGTTGACGTTTCAACATTCCGCAATGAACGAGTAGTTCGAGCTGTTTTGGCTTCATTCATTGAAGATTCGAGAAGTGTTACGCCTGATTTAACAGTTCAGGCAACAATGGTTCGCCGTTTGTATAGCAAACTTAATACATCAGATCCGGCGATTATTGCGATGAATCAATATCTGAATTCTGAATCTCCAAACAATCCGTTTAAACGTTCAGAAAAAGAAATGGTAAGCATTGAAATTCGGTCAATTCTGCAACAGTCAGAGACGACATATTACGTTGAATGGGATGAGCATGTTCGTGAACGTTCAGGCAAGGAAAAAGCCTTAAAACACATGAAAGCGCTTATAACGATTTATATCGTTGAACCAACTGATTTTACAGAGCAGATGATCAGGGACAATCCTGCAGGTATTTATATCCAGAATTTTAGTTGGCAAGAAATTAATTAAGAATAAGGTTAAGGAAATATATGAAACTCTCAAAAAAATTTTTAAGTCTGGTAATACTGGCAGCTTGCCAGCAGGTTGCATCCGCATCAGAACAAACACTGATGGTTGCAAGTGATGTAGATTCTTCATCTGTACCTATGCCTACTCAAAATCAGAAAAAGTTTGATGCAACATCTTCCAAATATGAAGAAAAATATTTTTCCGGTCATGATTATGTTTTATCTCCACAGGAGCAGAAAGCTCTGCAAATTGCAGAAGAATTCAGAAGAAACTCCAATCAGAACGCTAAACCGATTGCAGGTAAAGCAGGAGAAATTATTTATGTTTATGGAGCGCAGTCTATCGATGTTGTTTGTGCTGTTCTGCAAGTATGTGATATAGCTCTGCAGCCAGGAGAGCAGATAAACACTCTGCACCTGGGAGACAATACCCGTTGGATGTTAGATCCGGCAGTTACCGGCGTAGGCGAGGAAGAAGTTCAGCATATTATCGTTAAGCCGCTTGATGTTGGTCTGAAAACAAATTTAATTGTTACAACGAACAGAAGAACATATCACATTAATTTAGGTAGTCATCGTACTAAATTTATGCCGCTGGTGTCTTTTGCATATCCTGATGAAATCAATAATCGTTTTTCAACTCTCAGAAGATATTCTGCTGATAAAACAGCAAAGGCGAAAGTTGAAACAGGAGAGAGCATAGACAATCTTTACTTTGACTATGACATTGCCAGCAACGGTCAATCATGGACTCCGGTACGTGTCTACAACAACGGCAGGCAGACTGTTATTGAGCTTCCAAAAAATGTTTCATCAAGTGAAATTCCAACTTTTACCGTCCGGGATTCTGCAACGCAAGAAGATGTACTAGTCAACTACAGATATATCGGCAACAAATTCATTGTTGACGCTGTCTTCCAGCAGGCTGTTTTGATTGTCGGTGTCGGTTCAAATCAGCAGAAAATTACTATTACAAAAAGATAAGGGAGATTTGATATGACTATGTTCTCTAAATTTGTCCATAGAGTTATCCACAGAAGCTGTGGATTATTGCTGTTACCCGTTATCCTCCTTACAGGATGTGCAGTTAATTCATCAAATTCCGGCCTTTATCTTTCCAAAAATATTGATGATTCATCAAAAGTTGAACTGATTGAAAAAATCAGCAGTGATGCAACTGAATTTCTTTCATGGAAATATGCACCAGCTAAAACTCAATTTGATTTTGAAGCTCATACAAATGATGAATTCGTCAGCTCTTTAAAAGCAAAACTTAGAAAAAAAGGTTTTTCCATTTCTGAAAAATTATCCGGTGGCAAGATCCTCACATATCTGCTGGATGACAACAATACCATTGTTCGTTTGATCTTGACAGTTGACACTACAACCTATGGGAAAGTTTACGATGTGAATGGGAAAAATGATTATAAATGGTCGGTAATGAGGAAGGGCGAGTAGTGAGTACGGAAATTGAGAAAAACCCGGCACAGGGTTCAAATCTGAAAGTTCCTAATACCAAAGTGATCCTGTTCTGTGTAGCAGCGTTTCTGCTAATTGTTGCTTACATTTTAATGAGCGCAATGTTTCAAGGTCAGAAACAGCGAAATGCGGAGGATTCATCAGTTAAGAAGGGTACGAACTTTTCAACGAACGATGCTGAAAGCATTATCGGTGGTCGTGATTTTGGTCTGACTCAGCCGTTACAGATCCCTTCTGTTAATGGCGTTTCTGGTGAAAAGGAACAGCCAGCAGCGCCTGTGACTGATGAATCAAACCATGATCAAAAACTAGAACTGCATCAACCGATAGAGCCGAAATTCACTCTGCAGGCTCCTCCTGCTGTAGATGATGTAAATGATCAGATGGAACAGCAAGAAGCTATGCAAATCAGACAGCTCAAAATTGAAAAATTCAGAACTGCAGTTGATGCGCGAACCCGTGCAGAATTCAATGCTAGAGAGTTCAGCAGAACATCTTCTGAAGAACCGCATACTTATCTACAACAGCAGAAAGAAGAACTAGCAAGATTACGCAACGGAGGTGCTGATGCACTGTTTAATCAGAGAATGGCTCAAATTCAGGGTGCAAGTCCTTCTTTTAATCCTGCAGGTGAAAGTCTGTCATCCGGTTCTAATGGTAATAACAGAACTATGACTGATTTTGAGTCAAGAACCCCAGATCCGTCTCGCTGGTTCCTGCAGTCCCAGGTTATCAAACCTGCTCAGTATTCAATCCTGACAGGAACAGTAATTCCGGCAACTTTAGTTACGGGGATCAATTCTGATATCCCAGGTCAGGTAACCGCGCAGGTTAGCCAGAATGTATATGACACAGCACGCGGCAAATATCTGCTTATTCCGCAAGGTTCAAGGCTGATAGGCGGTTACAGTGCCAATGTCATTTATGGCCAGGAACGTCTGCTGCTGGGCTGGCAGAGAATTATTTTTCCTGACGGTAGAAGCATTGATATCGGCAGTATGCCGGGAACTGATCAAGCAGGATATTCAGGTGTAACTGATGAAGTTAATAATCATTATCTACGTCTTTTTGGTTCATCGCTGATGTTGTCTGTGATTTCAGCAGGTTCGGCCTGGGCCGCAGACAGAACATCCAATGATAATGATTCTAAATCATTTTCCAATGAGTTTGCTTCGTCGGCTGGTTCTCAGATGTCACAGACTTCATCTGAGTTAATACGAAAGAATATGAATATTGCGCCAACGCTGACGGTTAGACCTGGATTCAGGCTGAATGTAATGGTTACCAAAGATATTACAGTCAGAGGTGTTTACAAGGATTATCAATATTAAGGAGCAGTGATTATGCAAGGTTTAAAAAATAAAAGTTGTGCTGTTTTATTCAGTTTAAGTTTTGCAACCTCAACATTTGCCACTGGTGTTCCGGTACTCGATGGCGCATTGTTGAATAACGATATAACAACATGGGTGCAAGACACTATGACTGAACTTTCTCACCATATAGAGAATTACGAGCAGTATATTCGTCAGTACGAACTTATGATTCAGCAATATACCTATCTGCAGGATCAGTACAAGGGTATTGTTGACTCTTTTTCTAACATTAACGATTTAAAATCGTTGATGAACGGTTATCAACGAATTGTTGATACGTATAACAAAACTATAGCGACATACAACAATTACGCAACATCCATCAATCACACTATGGCAACGCTCTGTGACAATCTGGAAAGTAAGGCTCTCAATGCCAGCGCCTGCAATGATCAGATGCGTGAATATTTAAAATCGATGGAAGCGACGGTGGAAGAAAACCGCAAACAGAATGATCCAACTGTTGAAGGCTCTATCGCTAATCAAATTGAAGTAGATAGTAAAGCGTTTAATGCTTTTTCTACTGAGCTGAAAAATCGCCCTGCAGAGATAGACAACAAGCCTGGTCAAAAACTAACTGATATACGAACCATATCTTTATTGCAGTATCAGTTGGCGTTAAAGCAACGTGAAGATAATATGAAACTTCTCAATGCTATTCAGCACCAGCAAATTCAAACCGGAACGCAAAAGATAGAAGAAGATAAAAGAATCATCGAAGCAAGAAAGCGATCTGACGAAATATCAAAGATGTATATAGATTCTTACAGAAAGTCACGAGAAGAAACCTTAAAAAAATTAAAGGTTAAGTAAGATGAAATCAAGAATTTTCATACCTATTATATTAATTTTAATTTCGATTTGGAATTGTTGTTACGCTGAGAGTTCAGGAGTTGCAAATCCGAATGAGACTGCCGAATCTTTTTTCAATGAAGTTATTAATGATTTGCAATCTGCATTGCAAACTGTTGGTATCAAGTTTATGGACAGAACCGGTTTTGACTCTGCCTTTGGTGGAGCCTATGCAGCTAGTCTGTTTTGGGCGTTGGCAACTCTTTCTTTAGCATGGACTGCGATTGAAATGGCTCTTAAAAGAGCTGAATTTGGAGAAATATTTAGTGAATTAGCAAAGTTTATTTTAGTTACAGGTTTTTTCTATTATCTAGCTACAGAAGGCTCATGGATAGCATTAGATATAATTCATTCATTTGAACGAATAGCAGGAGCAGGAGCAGGTTGGGATATAGAAAACACTTCTAACAAAACTTCTATTATTGCCCATCTTTGGAAACAAGCCCAAGAAACATTATATTCTATTTTATCAAACATGAGATGGACTCCAGATGGTTGGTTTAAATTTATTCCGTCGATGGCTTTGATTGTTGCTAATGTGATTATGATTATAGTGGCAGTAGCAATTTTTTTGATTTATATTTTGATTGCAATAAAAGTTCTTATTATCAATTTTACGTTACTTATTCAAGTTTACGCAGGCATCTTTTTGCTTGGCTTTGGAGGGGGAAAGTGGACTCGCGATACAACAATTCAATACTTCAGAGCAATTATATCTACAGCTTCTCAATACTTAGCAATAATTCTAATTATAAGTGCAATGATGGAAGTAGGAACACAATCTGGACTAAATGATTACTTTACAAAATTAATTCATAATGATCCTCCTTTGGAATCTATAGTAGCTTTTGGATGTGCAATGTTGCTATATCCTCTCATTTTATTGTTTGTATCCCATATAGTACCATCCAAAATTGCACAATTATTCAGTGGCAACTTTACTTCAATGAATACTTCGAGTCCGCAACAGACTGGAAGCATGATTTCTAAAGGGTATGGTCAAGCTCGAAAAGCAACAATATCTGTTGGTTGTGCTGCTTCTTCAGGAATTGAGAAAGTATCGCAATTAGCTGGAAGAAAGTATGAATCAGCAAGAAACAGTAAATCATCAAAAGGATCTGACAATTCTCAAAACAGTG
>JAEEGK010009017.1_pt1 | contig 23413 bp, 12 predicted proteins | sample 8958771 | NCBI WGS metagenome assembly JAEEGK01 (sample SAMN16246547, study PRJNA631951) | gut metagenome | biome: gut microbiome; feature: rumen; material: SC-attached | host: Bos | place: Iran: Karaj | collected 2018-10
TATATATAAATTAAATATATATAAGATATATATATAACTAAATAATAATATTAATAATAATTTATTAATTAATAAAAATAAATAATAAATAATAAATAATAATATTATTATTATTATTATTTTTTATATTATTATTATTATTTATTATTATTTATTAATTGTTATTTTCATTATTTTTATTTTTATTAATTATTAATTATTATTTTTATTTTTATTTTTATTATTTATATTTATTATATTTATTATTTATATTTTTTATTTATATTTTTTATTTATATTTTTTATTTTATTAATTATTAACTATTATTTTTATTATTTATATTTATTATATCTATTATTTATTTTTCTATTATTTATTTTTTTTATTATTTATTTTATTATTTATTTTATTATTTATTTTATTATTTATTTTATTATTTATTTTTTTATTATTTATATTTTTATTATTTATTTTTTTATTATTTATTTTTTTATTATTTATTATTTTATTATTTATTTTTTATTATTTATTTTTTTTATTATTTATTTTTTTATTATTTATTTTTTATTATTTATTATTTTATTATTTATTATTTTATTATTTTATTATTTATTTTTTATTATTTATTTATATTATTTATTATTTTTATTAAAGGTCACTTTTAAAAAATTGTTTTTAGTTATATTTAATTATTTCAAATGTTATTCTATACCTAAAAAATATTATAAAGGGTATTTTTTATTTTTAATAATGTTAATTTATTTATATATTTATTTTATTATTAATAAAAATAAAAAAAAAAAAAAAAAATTTATTTATTTTATTTTTATTTTTGTTATTATTTATAATAATTAAATGTTTATTTAAGTGTTAATTTAAATTGATCAATTTTACATTTACATTAAAAAATTAAGTAAAAATATAAAAAATAATAAGAAATAATGTTTAAAAAAATTAGAATAACATTTTAATATTTTTTTCATAAAAAAAAAAATTATTATATATATAAAAAGGCCTTTATTTTTAATTTTATTTTTTTTTTATATTATTTATTATAAAAAAAAAATTAAAAGTGGACTTTTGTGATTGTAAGGGTTATGCAAAATTAATTTTTATATTTATTTTTATTATTTTTTTATTTTGTTGTTAGTTTTTTTAAAATTAATAAATAATAAAATGTAATATAAAAAAAACTCAAGATCCAAAACCACAAAAAATAATTGAAATTATAAGAGAAAAATAATAATCACAAAAAAATAATCATTTTGTGGTTCATATCCATGAAATAATTATTATTATAAAATGAAAATAATTCATAAAAATACCGAATTTATAAAAAATATAAATTTTTAAAGTGAAATTAGAATGATAAACTAAATTAATAGTAAACAGTAGAAAAAAAATAATAAAATTTTAAAATGTAACCTTAATTTTTTAAAAAAAATATTTTTCAAAACTTCTCTTTTCTCCTCTTTCACGAAATTTTTCGTTAAATATTTTATTCGAATTAATAAACAAAATAAACAATTCTTAAAACTAAATAATATAAAAAACTACCTTATAAACATTACAAAAAAAGAATAAAACATTTTTTTTTTCTTAAGAAAATTAAAAAAAAAGAAAAAAGAAAATATTCTATAAAACCTTATTAATGATATAAAACAAAATAATTTAAGTATAAATAAAATAAACATTATATTCGATGGATGGAATTGAAAGAAGAGAAAATAATATTCTCTCAGAAATTAAAACTTATGAAAATAAACCTATTAAATCTCAAAATATTTATTTATTTCCTTCTTATCAAGAGAATAATTCTAGTTATTTTGAAGATGAAAAATCTATTAATGATGAAAAAGACTTTTTAAATAAAGAAAAAAAAAATGATTTTTCTTTTAAAAAGACAGATGAAAAAAAGAAAAAAAGTAAAAAAGGAATAAAAAATAATAAAAGGAAAAAGAACTATAAAAAATTCAAAGCAAAAAAAGGAAAAAATAAAATTGTAAATGAACAAAATGAAGATAATTCTGATTTAAATAAGTTGATTAATCAAAATGATTTCTATAAAAAAAATAAGAATATAAATAAAGAGAAAGAAGTTAATTCAAAGAAAAAAAATGAAAAAAAAAATGAAATTTTAAAAGATATAAATTTAAATATAGAAAATTTAGATTTAAAAGAAAGTAATTTAAATACTTTAAATGGAATAAATAATAAAAGTAAAGATTTAATGAATGGAACTTCAAATAGTTTAAATGAAAATATTTCTATTAATAATCAAAAAAAAATAAAAAAAGATAAATATATTATTCAATATATGAGTAATTGTTTTTCTGTTTATAATAAGAAAATAAATTCTGAAAATCCAAATATAAAAAATAATATTAATTTAATTGATGAAAAACAAGAAAATAAAATTAATTATTTATATAATGGATATCTTTTATCAAAAAATAATAATCAATTAAATAATTTAATTGTGCAAAATAATATTCAAAATAATTTTTTTAATCAAAAAATAAAATTAAACTATCTTAATAATTATATTTTTCAAACTCTTAATTTTAATAATGATATAAATATTAATAATAATATTAATGAATTGAATAAATCTCAACATTTAGATTTTTATCATTCAATTTTTGAAGATTTAAAAATATCAAATGATAATAATTATAATAAAAATATTGATTTTTTTTCTATAAATAAATGTGATAATAAAGAAATAAATAAAATAGAAGAAAATACAATTAAAAAAATTAATGAAGATAAACCAATAAAAAAATATATTTTAATGTCAGAAATTTTATCTAAAGCTCCTAAAACATTGAATAAAAAAATAAAAAAACCTTATATTATAAATAATAATGAAAAAAAAACAATATTAAATTTAAAAATTAAAATTCAAGATAAAGAAATTATTTTATCTTTAAAAGAAGATGAAAATATAATAAAAAAAATTAATGAACTTGATATTAATCAAAATTTTATTCCTCAAATTAAAGAATCAATAAATAAAAGCTTAATTATAATTAAAACAATTAAAACATTTGATTTAAATTATAATTCAAAAGAAGATTTAAAAATTATTTATAAATATCTAAATAACGAAAATTTAATTAATGGTAATTCTTTCTTTAATAAAAAAGAAAGAAATTTAATTAATCATTTAGAATAAAATACTAATTAATCTTTAAATTAAAATAAAAATAAATAGTCTGGAAAAAATTCAGCTAATTATTTTTATTTATTCAATAAGAAAGTATAAATATAATAAATTTAATGATAAGAGTTATTATATATTATTATTACTTATTATAATTAAAATCTTTATTTATATATAGAAATAAAATTTTTTAAATATATTTGTTAAATATAATCTTCAGTTTTTATTCATATATAAAATATATAATAATACTAATTAATTATATTAATTCCAATAATATATTATAATTCTTTAAGAAAAAAAATAAATAAAAAAAATAATTTTTTATCAAAGTATTTTTATTTTATTTAATGAAAACTGAAAAACTTGTTTTGGAATCTCATAATAATTTAAATAAGAATAAACAGAAAAATTTCATTCCAAGACCTCATTCAAAAAGAGATAACAATAAAAAATTATTATTATTTAACAAACCTAAGCAAAATAAAATAATAAAATTAAAAGGAGAAGAAGAAGATATGAAAATTTTAAATTTTGAAAAAATAAGATTTAATAAAAGAATGAAATCAACAAAAGAAGAAAATTTAGAAATCAAACTTCCTAAAATTTCATTTCGAAATAATAATAGAAAAATATCAAAAAAAGAGAAAAATATTATAAAATTAAATTTAAGAATAAGCGACGGTAAATTACGTCATTTAAAAACAGATATAAACGAAGAGAAAATAAATGAATTCCCAGAAAAGAAATTAAAATTAAAGTTAAATATAAATAACGAAAAAATTTCATCAGAAAGAAATGAAAGATATAATAATAATAATAAATATATAAAGAATTATTATAAAATAGAAAAAAAAAATTGTAGAAAAGAAATGGAAGACATAGCATATACAAATATAAATTATATAGAAAAAAAAGAACATAAAATATCTCTTTTTGCAATATATGATGGTCACAATGGAAAATATGTTTCAGAATATTTAAATAAAAACTTTGATAAAATATTATATTCAAATTTAGAAAAAAATAATTATTTAATAGAAAAAAGTATAAATGATACTTTTAAAGAAATAAATACTAAATTAGAAAATTTGGAAAATACAAAAACAACAGGATCAACAGCAACAATTATTTTAATAGATAATAATATATTATATTGTGCAAATATAGGTGATAGTCAATGTTATTATATAACAAAAGATAATATATATCAATTAACATATTTACATAATTGTAATAATAAAAATGAAATTGAGAGAATAAAAAAAAGTAATGGTATGATTTTCCAAAATAGAGTTTTTGGTTCTTTAAGTTTAACTAAATCTTTCGGAGATACTGATTTTAAAAATTATGGTGTTAATGCTATTCCAAATATTACTAAAGAAGTGTTAATAGAAAATTATAGTAAATATATTATTTTAGGAAGTGATGGTATTTGGGATGTTATTAATCAAAATCATTTAAAAAATATTTTAGATGTAAATACTGAAAATACTAATTTTGATTCTAAAAATTTTTGCGAAAAAATTGTTCATAATGCTATAAAATTGGGTTCACAAGATAATATTTCTTGTGTTGTTATTAAGTTATAATATATATTTAGAAATAAAAGGGTTTAATTTTGTAAAGAATAATTAAAATTAGGAGAATTTATTTAAACTATATTAAACTTTATCTATTTTTAAATTAAAAATAATTTAAATAAAAGTAATTGTTTTTTAATAAAAATAAAAGAACATATAAAAATAATACTTAATTTAAATATTAAATCAATTAAAAAAAATTTAAAAAATTCCTTTACTCTGATTTTTTTTCTCTCTAACAACAACAACTTTTTCTAATCCAAATTCTTTTTTTTTAACATTATCAAAATAATCAAAAGGAATTTCTCCTTGATGATTTGGAATATCTAATTTAGCATTTCCTTCAAGAAGAATAAGAGTACAAGTATCGAAATTTTCTCTAGCTGCAATATGTAAAGGAGTATCACCATTAAAATTTTGAATATTTAAATTAGCACCTTTATCAGTAAAATATTTAACTAATTCAGGTAAATTTTCCATTGTTGCAATATGTAAAAAAGAATTACCTTCTTCAGTAATAATATTATAAAAATTAACTTGATCTTCTCTTAATTGACTTTCATCATCTTTATTTTCTTCATGTCTTAATTGCTCTTTTAAATACTTTATTAATTCTGGTCCTCCTGAATATTTTGAAAAACACTTTTTTATCATTTCATCATTTATTTTTATTGTAAATTCTTTCCCATTTGTTGATTTTAATGCATTTTTTAATTTATATTTTATTTTAGGATTTGGTGATAAATGAGAATTTAATGTATTATTTATTTTATTATTATTAATAGTATTATTATAATTAGTATTATATAGTTGAAGAGATAAATTTCTTCTTCTTATTTTATTATGCTTTTTATTTGTTTTATTTTCTTCACTTTGTAATAATACTTCATTATGATATAATCTAGAATAAACATTATTTATATTTAATTTTATATTTGGTAAATCTACTTTTGAATCTTCAGTATAAAAAGGATCATTAATTAAATCAGTTTCATTTGTTTTTTCATCTATTATTACATGTCCTTTTAAAGTTTTTAATTTTTCTCTTATTTTATCAAAAGATTTTTTAAATCCTCTTATTCTATTTTCTTTTATTGAATCAAAATATGATTTTCTATCATTATTCATTTCTCTTTTTAATTTATAATATGTTTCATTATTCTTCTTTTCTAATGATATTTTATAATCTTCTTTATTTCTTTTAAAATTATCTACTTCACTTCTTATTTGAATATATGCTTCACGACGACTTCTTTTTTTTACTACTGATGATGGTTCATTTTTTTCTTTTTTTCTTTCATTTTTTATATTTTTGGACTCCAAAGAATTTTTTATTTGAAAAAATCTTTTTATTTCTACTTTCGCATTTGATGCATATAATATATTTGTAAATTTACGATCTGTTAATATATCATCTATAAATTTATCTAGTTTTTGCTTTGGAAGTCTTTTAATTTCTGAATCTTTCACTGGACGCATTTCTTTTAACAAATATTCATCATCTTCTTTTATAAAACGAATGTCATCGTATTTTGATTTTTCTTTATATTTTTTCATGTATTTTTGTCGTAACATTTTTTTTTTAATTTTTTAAAGAATTTGAAAAAATTTAAAAAAAAATGAAATAAATAAGCAATTAAAAATTATTTCGTTTTTTGAAACTATTATTTATTTAACAGTATTATTTAAACAATCTTCTTCTTTTTTAAAAATCTCTTTTAAAACCTGAATATTATCACCTAACAATAAATTAATTTTATTAAAATCTTCAGGAGATTTTTGTGAAATATTATTTAATGTATCTCTTAAAAATAAAACATCATTTTGTTTATCAAATTGAGTAATTTCTTCATCATCATATTCATTTTCATCCCAACTTAAATCTTCATCATCATCATCTTCAATATTATTGTTTAATAAATTAGTATAATCTTTATTATCTTCATCTTCTTCTTCTTCAAATTCTTCATTTTCTTCTTCTTTTTTTTTTTTCAAAGAAATTTCATTTGATTTTTTAGCTAAAATTATTATTTTTTCTAATAATTCCTTCATATTATTTAATATTAAAGTATTTTGATAATTTTTATCTAATGATATTAAACAACATAAGCCTATTAAATTATATTTTATTTCTTTTTTTTTTGAAAATTTTTCTAAACCTTCAAACCAAAATTTAAAAATTTCTTCTATTTCATTATTAGATTCATAATATTTTAAAGATAAATAAGGATTATAAATAAAACATGAAGAAAGTAAAATTCTTAAATTTGATTTATATAATTCATTCTTATGAATATGTTTAGTGAAAATAAACTTTAATATTTCATTTAAAATATTATCAATTTTTCCTCTGAAAACATCAAATAAAATACATAATAAATCAAAAGCACATTTAGTTTCAGTATATTTATTTTTTCCTTCACAAATTTCTAAAATACTTTGAACTAATCTCATTAAATAATCAATATATTTTTTTCCTTTATTATCACTTGAATTAATAAAAGTATTAGGATCTTTAGAAATATATATTTTAATTATTTTAGTAATTGAATTTATAGAATCAAAACCATTTCCTTCGTAAATTTGATTAGGAAATTTGTTTTTAAAATCTTCTAATTCTTCATCAGTTCCTATAACACTTGTTATTAAAGGAATAAAATATTCCCAAATTTTATTTGGAATATAATTAGAATATTTTATTATTTCTTCTAATAAATCCATTCCATCTTCTAATTTATCATATATTTCTTTTTTAAAGCAATATTCTAATATTATTATCACTTTATTTTCTAAATTTAAATATATTTCATTATTATTTACAAAATAATGCATTATATCTATAAAAGTTGATATTACATTATTTATTAAACTTGAATTATCTAATTCATTATCTTCATCTGTTTCTCTTGTTATTAATTTATTAAAATATTTAATTAAATAATCACTTAATTGAACAATATATTCTTTTGTTTCATCTTTAAATTCTTTTATTATATTTTGTAAACTTTCAACAATTTCTTCTAGATCTGTTTCTTCCATTAATTGTAAATAAATTGATAATAATATTTTTATATTTCCTTTTAATAATGAACGAGTATTTTCTTGATTAATTAAACAACTTGATGCTAAAGCAGAATAAATTTTTACTTGTAAATAATTATCATTTTGTAATAAATTTATTATTTTTGTTGTTATTGATTTTAATAATTCTTCATTTTTATATTTATAGTTTTTAAACTCTATTAAAAAGTTCATTGATTTTTCTCTCATTAATTCTATTGGACTTTGTAATTCTGGTAAAATATAATTTGCTACTAAGTCTTCAAAAAGATTTTTTGAATATTTCATTACTAAATCTTCATTTGATTCTATTAAAAATAAAATAGATTCTTTTATTAAATTATGTTTTATATTATTAGGATTTTTAATAAAAGATTGATCATTCTTATTATATTTTAATATTATATTATTATTTTCTTCAATTTGTCCTTGTTGATTTTTTTTTAAAATTTCCGATAAAAATGTTAAGAAATTCATATAAAAATCAGGAGGAGATTTTTTTTTATTTTTTTTATTAGATTTATAACTCATTAAAGTATTTAATATTTTATAAGAAGAATATCTTTTTGTAAAATAAGAACCAATTTTATCCATTTGTTTATTAATATAATTTTTAGGATCAGTAACCCATAATTCTAAATCTTCCATATTTATCATTGCATCTTTTATTATTTGTTCTTTTAATTTATCATTATTTATAAATAATTGAATTACTTTATCTTCATAATTATTTTTTGATATCATATTAGAAAAGAAATTATATATATAACTTATACAATAATCATCAATGTAATTTTTATTATTTTCTACATTTTCATATATTGTTTTTATTACTTCGAAATATTGAGGAACATATTTTTCAAATAATAATTTTTTAAAATTATTTAAATTTTGATTTTCAATATAAGAAAATTTTTGATATATTCTTGTTATTATTTGAAAGCATATTCTTCTTAATTTCCAAAAAATATTTTTTGTATCATTTACATTTTCATTTGAAATTGGATTTTTGATTATTGTTATTATTATATTTGACCATTCTTGAAAAATATTATCATTTAAAAAAATAGGAGTAATTTCACTTTGAAAGCTTTTAAAAAATATTTTTAATATTTTATAAATAAATTGAACTTGAATTACATTATTTAAATCATGACATTGAATAATAAAAGATAAGAAATGATTATTAACTTGACTTAAATAATTATTATATATATTTTGCTTTTCTGAATCTTCATATTCGAATAATTTACTTAATTGATGAAAAAGTATTATTCCAGAATAAATTTTTTTTTCATTATTTGAATTAAAGCAATTAATTATCTTTTTTATATATTCTTCATGCCAAATTTTTTCAAAATCAAATTTAAGAATTTTTTTAATACATTGATTTAATTGTTTTAAAATTTTTCCATTTTCTATTTCAATAATATAAATAAGAGAATCAATAATATTATTTCTAATATAATTTTTATCTTCATCACTTATAATAATAATTTTTTCATCATCAAAAATTAAACTTTTATTATAAGATTCATTATTTGTAAATTTCCAATATGAATTAATATAATTTTTTAATTGAATTGCTGCATTTAATTCTATTTCTGAAGAATATTTTTTATTTATATCACAACATATTTCCAATAATAATGGAGCAAATTTTGGATATGTTTTATATTTTGAAAATAATTCCTCATTTTTTTTTATTTGTTCTGTATTTGGAATGTTTATCATAAATATTTCTGCTATTTTATCAGTATTTAATGAGGTGTTTATATCCATTACTAAGGAAAATAATTATTTTTTTATTTTTTATTTAAATAGTAATTTTTATATTTTTTTTATTTTTTTCTCATTTGTATTATTTAATTATTTTTTTATATTTTTTTTAGTTTTTTTATGTTTGTTTTAGGGATATATAAATATTTGTATGTTATTAGAAAATATTTGAAATAATCTTATAAATATATTTAGTTAAGGTTTATCTCTTTAAATATTTAATTGTTGATGAAAATAATTTGATAAGAAAAAATATAAAAATTTAATTTATTAAAAATTCTTTTTTAACAATTAAAATTTATAAAAAAATGAGTTCTTTAAATCATACTTCAATGTTAAATAATATTCAATTACAATTAACAAAAAATTACAATCCAAAATATTCTTCATTTGAATCTCAAATAAAACAAGATTTACCATATTTTCAGAATCAAAAAAATAAAAATTTTGAATCTTCAAATTATAATGATTCATATGAGCCAAATTATAATATATTGAAAAATTCATCTTTTGGAAATTATAATTTATCAAATGGAAATACTCAAAATAAAAAATATATGGAAAGAGAAATGGAACCGTATTTAGATAGAATGAAAAAAGAATTAAATTTTATTATTGAAACATTTAAAAAGGAAATTGGAAATGATTTTTCATTTCAATCAATTTACGAAAATTTGAAAGAAAATAAAGAAGACAATAAAAAACTAATTGATTTATTTCAAGAAGAAAATAATAAGAAAATTGGTTATTTAGAAAATAAATATAATGAATTATATACAAAACTTGATAGTTTAAATGATAAAATCGAAATAATAAATAAAGATACTAAAGAAATAAAAGAAAGTAAATTTGAAAGTAAAGAATATGATTATAAAATAAATGAAATAATGAAAAAAGTAAATAATATTGATTATGATAATTTATATCAAAACTTAAAATATAATTTAGAAGATTATTTTAATAATTTAAATAAAGATATTATTAAAGAAACTCAAGATTTAAAATTGTTAAATGAAGAAAAAGAAAAACAAATTAATATATTACAAACTAATTATATGGGATTAGAAAATATGAATAATAATCTAATGAAAAGTAATTTAGATTTAAATAAAGATTTTGAATTAATGAAAACTGAACTTTCAAATATGAAAATTTTATTCTCAAGTGAAATAAATAAACTTGAAAGATTTAATAATGATATTGAAAATATAAATAATAATTATTATGGATTAAAAAATAATATTAATGATTTAAATGAAAAATTAGCAGAAAATCAATATGGATTAAAATTAATTAGTGATAATCTTCAATTATGTCTGGATAAATATAATGATTTTAATGATAAAGCTTTAAATTATAATAATGAATTTAATTCATTAAAAAGTCAAATTATTAATCTTGACAAATCATCAAAAAATCAAAGAGAGAATTTAAATAATTTAAATAATCAATATTTAGATAAAATAAATGAAACAGAAAATAAATTTTCATCATCCCTAAACATACAAAAAAATAATATAGAATTAAATTTAGAAACATTTAAAGATGAAACAAAAGGAAAAATAGATTCAATAAATAACCAATTAAAAGAATTAAAACTTCAATCATTAAACATTCTAAATAACATTAATAATAATAATAATAAGAATAATAATAATTATAATAATTATAATAGTAATATTAATTATAATAATGATAATAATTATAATAGTAATATTAATTATAGTAATATTAATTATAATAGTAATATTAACTATAATAGCAATCTTATTCCTCAATCTCAGTTATCTAAATCAGTATATTTTAATAATATAAAAGAAGAAGAATTAAGACAATTTTTTCCAAATCAATTATCACATAATGAAATTGTAAATAATGCTTTAGCTCAATATAAAAAAGAATTAGATGAATTAAAAAATGAAATAAAAGAAAATGATAAAAATTTTGAATTAATAGAAAACAATTTTGAAGTATTAAGAGAAGGAATAGAACAAATAAAATCATTTCCAGATTCTTTAAGAACTTTAGAAGATAATCAAAAAACTTTAAGAAATGATGTTCAAAACGGATTTAATGAAACAACAAAGTTTGAAAGAGAATTAAATGAAAGAATAAATCAAACAATTGAAAATTTAAAATTAGAAATAAATAATAATTTAAAAACAATTCAAATTCAAAATTCAATGAATAATGCAAATAATATTCTTTCTATGAGAGATTTATCTTCTCCTAATTTAAAGGAAAATATAATTAAATTAGAAGATGATGTTAGAAATCAAGAAAAAAAAATTAATGATTTAAAGAGTATTTTAGCAAATAAAGTTGATGTTAATAGAGTTAATGGAAGAGTAGATTTATTAGAAAAGAATGTAAATAATTTAAATAATGAAATTCAATCAATGAAAAATTTATTAAATGAAAGTTCAAAAGGAATTCCTTATGAAAATTTAAATAGTAATAATAGTAAAAATGATGAAAAAGAAGAAAATAAAATAAGTTACTTTTCAGAAAGAAATAACATAAAGGATGATAAATTAAATAGTAATTCAAGTAATATTATAAATGAAAATCAAATAAATAATTATCCAAATGGATATATAAATAATTTAATTAAAGGAACTGAATTAAAAGGAGATGGATTAGAAAAAAATTCATATCAAAAAGAAATAATAAATATTAATAATAATAAATCTATTCCATATTATTCAAGGGAAAATGATATTGATAAATATGATAATAAACCTAGTAATACTGAAAAATATAAAAAAAACGAAGAATATTCTTCTAAAACATTTTTAGATAAAAATGAATTTAATGATAAAAAATATTTAAAAAAATTCATTAATGATGATTCTAGTTTTGAAGTTCCTGGAGAAGAAGAATGTGATAAAATTAATAAAGATAATATTTATCAAAGTGCAAATTCAAGTTATGAAAAAGATGAAGATGATAAAATGATTGAAAATATTATTAATAAGGTTAAAAATGATTATTAAAATTATTATGATAATTAATATTCTGAAATTTAATATTTTTTTTTTTAAAATTTAATTCATTTATTTATTTTTTTTATATATTTAATTTTTAAATTTATTCTTTTTTTATGATTCATTTTTGAAAATAATATATTTATTCTTTCTTTAATTTGTCTTCTTCTTTTGATTTTAATTTATTTACTTTTTGTTTCTTAGGATTTGAATCAATGCAATAATTTATAATTAATAAAATAAGAGATATTAAAACCATCATAAATCCAAAACCATTTAAAAGAAAATATTTAAATTCATTTATAATATATTTTCCACTTTCAATTGTCATATCAATTTCATCTAATTGAGAAGAAAAAAGAATTACAAAAGACATAAATAAATTTCTTCCTTCTTCTTCATTTAAATTTTCTAATTTTTTTTGCTTTTCTAACACAGCTAAATATAATAAATAAGTAAAATGAAAAAATTGAATAATATGAATTATAAAAAATTTAGGAATTAAACAACTTGAAGTAACTACCATAATCATAATAACATTTAAATATTTTTCCAAAAGTAAAATATCATTTCCTTTTAAATAAAATTCCCAAATTAAAAAAAAAACTGAAAAAATTTTAAAAACAACACTACTTATAATAAATTCTTTCATAAAAAATTCAAAAAAAATATTTAAAAAAATAAATCCAACAAAAAAAAAAGAAAAAAAAAAAATGGAAGACATGAAAAACTTAATAATTCAATCATTAGAAACAAAAGGAGTATTAGGTCAAATTCGTGCAGAACTTAGAAGTTCAGTATTTAAAATAGTTGATGAGCAAGATCAACAATATAATTTTGGTTGTGGATTAAAATGGGAAAACCCAACATTATATAAAATATTAGAAACAAAAATAGGAACTTTATTAGCAGAAATAATAAGAGATTTTATGGAATATTTTAGAATGGATTATTCACTTTCTATTTTTATTCCTGAATGTGGAATTTCTCCAGAAAGATTAAAAAAAGAAGAAATTTATAGTAAAGTTGGTTTAGGAAATAATGAAGATAGTTTAAATAAATTACAATTACCTTTTCTTTATTATATTATGCTTTTCTTCATTCAAAGCGTTAAAGATAATCCTAATAATGTACTTGAAACTATTTTAAAAAGCAATAATGATTTAGAAAAAAAATGTGATGAAATTATTGAAGGAAATTTCATTGAGTATTTAAAAAAAAATAATAAAGGAGAAGATGATGATATTCCTTTAAGTAATGAAAGAGAAAATATTCCTCAATTTAATAATAATAATAATTACAATAATAATTACAATAATAATAATAATAATAACAATAATAATAATAATAATAATAATAATGAAAATGAAATTGAAGAAAATATAAATGAAGAATTAAGTGATTCTAAAAATGATATAAGAGGTTCTAATATTTATGGTTCGACAATAAGTAATGCACCAGATAAATCTGTTACTTCAAGTGTTTTAGAAAACTTTAATTATGTTGAAAAAGCACAAAATCCTGAATAAATTTAATATTTTTTTTAAGTTTTAATTCTTTTAATAAAGGTATTTAATTTTTTAATTAATAGAAAAACAAGATTAACATTAATACAAATAAAAAAATTTTTTTATTTAATTTACTTATTAAATAAATATACAATTTTATTACTACCTTATTACAATAAAAAATATTATTTGTTTTTTAAATTTCATTATCAAAAATAATTATTACTTATAATATCACTTAAATTATCATTATTACTTTCATAAGTATTTAAACTATCAAATTGTAAAATATCAATAAAAGGTTTATTTATATGATTATTATAATCAATTTTCATTTGATTAACAAATAAATCATTTTTAGAATTAACTTTAAAATTTAAATTCTCACTTCTTTGTCTATAGGAATAACCAACAATTTTTTTTAACATTTTTTCATTTTTTTTAAAGTGATTATTATTATTATTGCTTTTTTTATTTGAATCAAAAGTATTTTTAACAGAATTTCCAGAAAGAAAACTAGTAATATTTCTCGAAAATAAATTCCTACTTTTTTTATAAGAATAATCAGTATTAATTGTATTTATTCTATAACTTAAACTTGTTTTAATAGGACTTAAATCTTTATTTACTGGAATAGATTTAGTATATTGTTTAAGAAAAGCGTTATGAAAAATAGAATAATTTTTTTTAGTATTTAAAAGTTTAATTATTTTATCTTTTTGAATTTTATAAAATGAATTTTGACTCTTTTTAACTGTTATTTTTTTTAAATCAGATATTTTTGAATTTTTACATTTTGGACTTGCTGAAAATAATCTTTTTTTTTCAGATTCACTGAATTCTCTTTTTTTTCCTTTATAAATAAAAGTATTATTAATTTTATCAAATAAAGAATCTTTTTGAATATTAATATCTTTGATTTCAGAAGAATTTTTTAAATCATTTAATCTATTAATCATAATTTTTCTTCTTATATTTGTAAATTCAATAAAATTATTTTTAACATTAATAAACTTAAAAGCAATTTCTTGAAATATTTTTTTTTCAATAGAAAATAAAATTCCTTTATTAGAAAAACATTTAACATTAACAAAACTATTTTTTTCATTTAAATCAATCATATCATATAATCCAATAATATCTTTATCTTTACAAATGAATATTCTTAAAAATCTACTTTTATCATTTTCATAATCTTTAATTTTAATTTTTTTATCTTTTAAATGGTTTCCATATTTTAAATGATAAATTATTTCATCAATTTGTTTATTTGATAATTGAGAAGTAATTTCAAATTCTCCTTTTCTAACAAAGAAAAAATTAATAATAGGATCTCCTTGATTAATAATAATATCATTTTTATTAAAATGAATAATTTTAAAATAATTAAAGAAATAATTCTGAAATTTATTCCAATGTAAATCATAAAAAATAGAAAAAGATAAAAGTGATTTAATATTATTTCTTCTTTCATTAGTTTGAATATCTCTTAAACAAATATTATAAGCTTCTTTAGATAAAGTACCAAATAAACAATCTTCAGAACAAATTACTGTTGCTGTTCTTTTTGAATTTGAATTTTCTAAAGCAATTTCTCCAAAAAAATTCCCTTGAGTACATTTATTTATTTCAAAATATGAATATATTAATATTTCCTTTTGATTATAATTTGAATGTTCTTTTTCTTTTATATTATATGGAAATATTAGGTTTATATATTCTTCTGTTGATGAACATATATCTATTTGAAAATATATATTATTTAAAAATTCAGTTATTTCTTTTATTTCTGTTTCATCAAAATTTAATAATTTATTGTTTGAAATTTCTAAACCTTTTTCTAATTGTTTATTATATTTATTTACAAAATCTATTATATTTTTTTCATTTATATCATAAATATATTTATTTACTTTTACTGTTTTTGTCATTAAATTTACTTCTCCTATTGCATATAATCTTATTAAATGTAAAATATATTCATAAAAAGTTAATCTAATTTTTTTATCTTTTATTATTAATATACTCACACTTCCTTTTAATATTATATAAAATTTTGATCCTTTATCTCCATATCTAAAAACTATTTTTCCTAAAGGATATTTTTCTGATTTTAAACATATAGAAATTTTTCTTAAAAGTTGATTTAATTCTTCTTTTTCTTCTACATTTAAGAACGAAATTAATTTTTTTAATGATTTTAAAAAAGATTGTAATATTTTTAATTCATTTTCATTTCTTTGAGATTTTGATAATATATGTCCTATTATTTCTAAAGTATTATCATTGAAAATTTCGATTTTTGATTTTTTTGTCTTTTTTATATTATCATCTATTAAAAATAATATACTTTTTATTCTTTCTTCATAATGTAAAAATGAAGTTGATAAACCTAAATTTAATCTTGTTCTTGAGTAATGTTTAAAAGATTTGAAAATTGGTTTTCTTGACATTTGAATTTTATTTTTATTTTTTATTTATTTTTTTTCTATTTATTATATGTTAAAATTTAAAAACTTTATTATGCCTTTATTCAATATTTCTTTTAAAATATATTTCTTATTTATTTTTTTATTGAATAATTTCTTTTAAATTATAATAAATTAAATATGAACACAATAAACATAAAAAATTTTAGAGATGTAAAGAAAATAAAACCAACAAATAATATAACAATAATAAGGACAAATATGAATAAAACTCCAAATAAAAATCAAATAAAATTTTCATCGTCAAATGATGAATTATTATCATTAACAAATATAAATGAAAGAAATAAAACATTTATAAATTGCAAAAATAACATTTATTCCAAATCATTTAAAAAATTAAATTACTTTGAAACTTCAATTTCACCTACAAATGAAAGAAATATAATATCTTTTAAAAATAAATTTTTTGATGTTTTAAAGAGTCGTTCAATATCAAAGAATAAAATAGATAAATTTATAAAGAAAATATCAAATTCAAAAATAAAGTTAGAAAATAATAAAAAATCAAAATCCAATTCAAAAGGTAAAAAAACAATATTAAAGAATAAAAATAATAATATTATTAATCAAAAGAAAAAAATACCTTTTATATCTAATTATAATTATAATATAAAAACAAAAAAAATAAATATGACAAATTCCAAAGAATCAATTAATACAGTTTCAACATCAATTTATTCTAATAATTTAACGGAAAAAGAAAAGAATATTTTAATTACAATTCAAAATTTATTATTTAATATTTTATTTAATTCTCAAAATCAAAAAGACATATTAAAAGAATTTGAATTAATTTATCAAAGAGCAATTTCTTTTTCTAATTCTAATTTAATTAGTAAAAATAGGAATTATTCAGATGATAATTTATTTAATCAATTAAATCAAATTAATTTAAAATTTGTTGAAATTGAAAAAGAAAATAAAGAATTAAAAAACTTAATTAAAGAAAAAATTTCTGGTTTTGAAGATGTTAAAAATTCTATTAAAAATGTTCAAGATGAAATAAATAAGATAAAAACTTTAAATGAAGAAAATCAAATAAAAAACTCAAATTTAAATGGTATATCAATGAAAAATGTGAAAATGAATAATATTAAAAAAGTAAATGGAATAGAAGAAATAACAAGTGAAAATAATAGTTTAAATGAAAGTATTGATTCTATAAAAATTATTCAACCTAATGAAAATATTCAAAAAAAAAATCCTGAATTAAAACTAAATTTTAATGGTTTAGAAGAATATAAAAATTCATTTAATGAAATTTTTTTATCTAATTATAATCAATTTTCTGCTTCTTGGAGAAAAGATGCTGATAAAATAATGGAAAGAATAAATAATAATAATATGTAATACTTAGGTAATAATATAATAATTATTTTTAGTATATAAAAATATTTTTTTTCTTTTTTTTCATAATAATTTATATAATTTGTTTAATTAAAAAAAGGATTTAAATAATTAATTATATTATTTCATTTATTTTATCATTTGAAATTCTTCATTTAATTCCCAATCTTCTATTTTTCCATTTTTATTTTTATCTAATCTTATAAATAATAAAGAATTTTCAATATCATTAATATAAATATCTCTTGATTTTAAATATTTATTTAAATCAATATCATTTATATTTCCAATTTTATTTTTATCAATAAGGGAAAAAATATTATTTATTTCATTTCTAATATTACTTAAATTACTTCTTAAATTTTCAATTTTATTTTCACAAGAAATAATTAAATTAATTAAACTACAAAAATATTTTTTTGTTCTTTCTAAAAATACATTTTCTTTATTAAATTGAGGGAAATTTTTCATTGGTTTTCTGTTTTCAATCATATCTCTATAATCTTTTTGAAAAGGAACAATTAAATCGAAAAAATCAGAATAAAGAATATTTTTATTTTTATTAATATTTAATCTTTTTTTAATTAATTGAATATCTTTTTTAGAAGGATAAATTCCAAAAGAATTTAAACCATAAATTAAATCAGCATCACTTATAAATTTCCTATTATTTATTTCAAAGATTTTAAAAGCATCTTCTACATTAAAATCACTTTTTAAAGATAAATCTATTTTTGCTTTTTCTATTTTTATTTCTATATTTATACATTCTTTTAAATAATTTATAAAATCTAATTCATTTTTTCTTAACGTTAATAAATTACATATACATGGAAAATTATTACATTTTAAACAATATTGTGGATTTGGATTACATGGGAAAATATTATATAATTCATTTATGTTGTTATTATTATTTTTAAGGTCATTCATAATGTTTATACTTTGATTTTGAGAAATATTATTTTGAATATTATTTATTTTATTATTATTCATATCATTATCATTATTGTTTTTAAAAAATTTTTGCGGGGCGTTTCTTAAAGTTAAATATCTTGAAATTTCATTTGGATTTTCATTTTGTGATTTATTTATTAAATTATTATTATTATTATTATAAATATTTAAATTATATTTTTCATGAAATTTACTATTATTATCATTAATATTGTTATAATTACAATTAAAATTTTCTTTATTTGGATTAAATCTCATATTCATTTGATTTATATTTTCATTTGAAATAAATTTATTATTTTCCTTTAAAATCATATTGTTTTTTAAACCAAGATTTTTTCCATTATTAGAATATTGTTCTTCAAAACAAAATAATTTATGAAATTCATTAAAATCAACTTTATTATCATTATTAAAGTCAAATCTTTTGAAAATATAAATTAAATCTTGTTCATTAACATTAATATAATTTTTATTTAAAAAATATTTTATAGAATCCTTTGTAATAAAATTTTGAGAACCAATTAATAATTGAAAAATATTACAAAGATTAAAATTACATTGTCCTTTAATTTCATAAACAATTTTCTTAATATTATTAATTAAATCAATTTCTCTTTCTAATAATTTAGAAAATAAAAATTCTATTTCTTGAGAAATAATATTACTATTTAAAAAAGAGCAAAAAATTTTATTAGTAAATTTATTATTAGATAATATTATTTTCGAAAATTCAGAAAAAGAAAGTTGATTATCATTATTTTCATCATAAAATAATATTAAATAATCAATGTCTAATTTATTAGGATATATTCCATTTCTATTTAAGAATTCTATAATATTTAATGAATCTATATTATTTTTTTTTTGTTTATCTAAAAAGAAATATAATTTAAATATATCAAAATCTTTATTTAGAAATAAATTTTCACGATTTATTTCTATTTCTTTTTCTTTATTTAATATTGTTAATAATAGTTTTATTACTAAATTTTCTATTTCTGGTGAAAACATTTATTTAATATATTAAATAAGAAATAAAAATAAATATTTTTTTATTTGGAAAAAAAATAAAGAATTTTTTTATAATTAATTTATTTATTTATTTAGTAAATAAGATTTTTTTATTTTCTTCTTTTGATAATCGATAATATAATTGTTGTTGTTTTTTTGAAGAAGAGTTTAAAGAATTATTTATATTATTTATTTCTAAGTTTTTTTTTTCAAGTTCTAAAATATTTCTTTTTGAATTATTATTTCTTTTTAATGTTTTATTATTTAATGTCATTTCTTTTAAAGTATCTTCTAATAAGTCATTATCATTTAAATTATTATTATTTATAATTGTATTTATACTAGATTCACTTGAAATTGATTTATTATTTAAATTCATATTTTCTTCATTTAAATTAAAAAAAACAGTTTTTTGTCTTTTATGTAAATTTATATCATCATTATTAATATTTTCAAATATTAATTGATTATTATTTACATTGTTTAATTTTAAATAATTATCATTTATATTTTTATCAATTAATTTTTTTTCTTTTTGAAATAAAACTTCATTATTTAATTTAATTAAAAGTGAATTGTCTGTTTTGTCGATTAAAGAATTTGATTTTCTTAAATATATATTTTCTTTTATTATTTGAGAATATAATTTTTGTTTTTTATTATTTATTTCCATTTCATTTTTTTCATAACTTTTAATGTAATAAAATAATTCTAAAAGTTTTAATTTTAAATTTTTATTTTCGTTAATTAAAATTTTATTTTCAATTTCTAATTTTTTAATAAAATCATTTTTTTCTAAATAAACTTTCTTTATTTTATTATAAAATTCAAATTCTGATTTTTTAATGTAAAAAAACAAAATATTTATTATTTGATTTAATTGATTAATTTGATTTACATAATCATTTGATTTTTCTTTTATTTTAAAAGCTTCATTTAAATTTTTATGACTCCAATTTATTTTTAATTTATTGAAATTCCCTTTTTTTTCTTCAAAATTATGATTTATGCTAATTTTACTATAAGAATATTTTCTATTTAAAGAAGTAGGAAAATTATTTTCTTTTTCTTTTAAAAAAATATCGCTTTCCTTTTTATAAATTATATTTTTTATTTCGTTATTTGTTCTATATGAATATTGAGGAATTTTTTCTATTGTTTTTTCTATGTTTAAATAATTTGGACTTAATATTTTTTTTTCACTTCTTTTTATTATATTTGAATTACTTTCTTTTATGTTATTTACCTTTGATTTTTTTTTTGGTTTTGTTTTTGTATTCATTATTATTTTAAATTTGAAAAAAAATAAAAAACTTAAATTTTAAGGAGAATTAAAAGATTTTAAATATTTTTATTAAAATAATATTTTTTTATAAATAAGGATTATAATTATAATTATTTCTTATATAAAAAATATGTCTTGATGAAATTGGTTGATTTAAACAATGAGATATTTCTTCATATCTTTTTATATGATTTAAACTTTTATTTTTTTTATGTAATTTCTTCTTTTTATATGAATTAGAATTAAAAAATATTTTATCATTACTTTTTGATCTTAAATGAGAAGAATTTTTTATTTTGTTATTTTTATTATTTGATTCATAACTTTTATTCCTTTGATGATATAATAAAAAATTCATTGAATTAATACTTTTTATTTTTAAATTTATATTTCTTCTTGAATTATTTATTGAATTATAATTATTAACTTTATTAGAATAAAATTGATTGATTCTACTTGAATTATTTATTGATAAAAATTGTTTATTTACATCAATTGAATTATTTTTTAATTGAGAATTTGATTGAAATGATTTTCTATTTTTTATATAATCTGTTTTAGTTTTTGAAGATGATTTTTTTGAAGAATTTAAACTTTTTTTTGGAAAAGGAATTTTATTTCTTTTACTCTCTAAATTACTATTATAATTTTCAATATAATTATATGAAGTTTTATTATTATCTTTTTTAAAAGAATGATCTTTCTTTACATTAATATAATTATTATTATTATTAATATTAATATTAATATTCTTTTTTCCTGAAGAATTATTCTTAGGAAACTTTTGAACTTTAATATTTTTAATATTATTACTTGATAATCTCCTACTATTATTAATACTATTATTTCTACTATTATCATTAGTATTTTTTGTTATAGTAGAATAATTAGAATTTACATAATTTTTTTCTTTATTTTGGAAACTATAATTTTTCTTAAAAAAATATCTGCTTGAATTACTATTAGTAATAATAGAATTATTAGTATTAATATTTTCATTTTCATAATTTCTTTTTTTATATTTATCATCTATATTATTGTTATTAACATTAAAACCTCTTTTAATTAATTCTAATTGAGTTTTTTCTTTTTCAATACTTAACTTATTATTATATTGACTAATAATATTCATAGTTTTAGAAAAAGAAATTTGATTATTTTCAATTAACAAAGGAATAAATTTCCTAACATCAGGAACATAAGACAAAAATTCAATAATAGGAGAAAAATTATATAATTCTCTATCTGATTTATCATCATACCAAGTTTTAATAGGAAATCCATTATTATTATGAAACATATAAGCAAAAGGAGAATTATCTAATAAAATTAAATCTTCTAATTTTCTATTTAATTTATTTAAATCTTTAACAAAAACTCCATTAACAAAAGTACAATGTTGTCTAAATAATCTATATGAAATTAAATTATTATTATCTAATATATCTATTAAAGGAGAAGCATATTTTGATAAAGAAGCAGTGAAGATTATTATTTCAAATCTTTTTGATATTCTTTCTAAAAATTCTTTTACTCCTGGTCTTATTAAAACATGGATTTCTCTTTTTTCATTTTCAAAATTTATATTCATTATTATATCACTTGGTATATTTATATTATATTGTTTAAAACTTGAATGAACTAATGTTTCATCTAAATCTCATATTAATGTTTTTTTATTCTCAAATTTTTTTTCTTTGTCTGGTAAATATTTTATATTATTGTTTTTTAAAGGAGATAATGAGATTGATTCTCTTAATGAATAATTGTATTCTATGTTATATTTTCTTTTATTATTTAATTCTTTTTCTATTATGTTTAAATCTTTTTTTTCATTTAAATGTTTTTGACATTGGATAAAAGGTTCTGAACTTTTTCCTCTTTTATGTTTTATTTCTAAATCAATTGTTGTTTCAATATTGTTATTATTTTGGAATGGATATATTAAATTTTTTTTTGAGATTTTTCCTAATTTTTGCTTTGTTTGATTTGATGTTATTTTATTCATTTTTTTAAAATTTAATTTTAAAAGAAATGTATTTTTTAAATTATTTATTTAATATAATTAATATTTCTTAATATTATTAAAATATTAATAAATTATTGATTCATATTTATTTATCTAATTTTTATAAATTATTTTATTTATTAAATCAATTATTAATTGTTTAATTTCATTAATTTAAATTCTAAATTATTTTGAATTAGGATTTCATAATTAATTATTAAAAAAAATGATAATATAAATTTAAAAA
>JAEEGK010009018.1_pt1 | contig 23409 bp, 19 predicted proteins | sample 8958771 | NCBI WGS metagenome assembly JAEEGK01 (sample SAMN16246547, study PRJNA631951) | gut metagenome | biome: gut microbiome; feature: rumen; material: SC-attached | host: Bos | place: Iran: Karaj | collected 2018-10
AAGGTTGCGGTAAAGGAAAAACAAAGGGTACAGTAATTTGTGAACAGATAAAACTGATTGATCCAAAGATTAGAATTTGCAAAAAAACTGATTATCTTAAGTACGATGATATTATGAATATTTCAGATGCGGTACAAGGTGTTTTTGAATATGATTAGTTTTGAATAATTTATTAACTTGGATTTGAAATGATATAAAAGGCACATCGTAAGATGTGCCTTTTTGCTTGACTTAGCCGTACGGCTTATATTATAATAAAAACAACAAAAATACGCCGTACGACTAAATTTTACTTGAGATGATAGTTATTTGTGCGTACGGCCAATATTTAAGGAAAAGGTTATGAAGATTAACGAATCGAAAGATTTTGGTACAGCATTAAAGCAAAGAAGAAAAGAATTAGGTTATACTCAGTCCTACATTTCAGATGTGTTAGGGCTTAGTGTTAGTTTTATATCGGATTTGGAAAACGGAAAAAAGACAGCGGAGCTCGGAAAAGCAATCCGTTATGCCAATATGCTTGGACTTGATATTAAAGTAGAGAGCAGAGGATAAAGATGATTTCTTATGAAGTATACATTGAAATAAATGGCGCTCAGACAGAGGTTGGAGTAATTGAAGGTAACAATTATTCCGATGCTTGTTTTTCGTACTCTGAATCATATATGAAGAGCAATCATAATCCTATTTCGATTTCTCTTCCATTTCAAAAAGAGCCTTTTACAACTGAGCAAACCAAGAATTATTTTGAGGGATTGTTACCGGAAGGATTTAGCAGAAGAGCAGTTGCCCAGTGGCTAAATTTTGATGACAATGATTACATATCAATTCTTCATGGCCTAGGTCGTGAATGTATAGGTGCTATTAGAGTTTCGGAACCGAATGAAACGATAGAAGAACATTATTCGAAAATCTCGGAAAAACAGATAAAAGACTTGGCGGCTGAAGGTGCTTCGAAGTCAACAGAGTTGGTTACAAAATCACACTTGTCTCTTACAGGTGCTTCGGGAAAAGTTGGTTTATACTTAGATGAGAAAAAGAATAAGTGGTATTTGCCATTGGGATTAGCACCCAGCACGCATATTGTTAAGCAGAGTCATATTAGATATGACAGTATAGTAACTAATGAACAATTATCAATGATGGCAGCAAGAGAATGCGGGATAGATGTTCCAGAGAGTTTTATCATTAATCAAGGCACAGGAAAAGACTTCGAGGTATTGTATGCTACCAAGAGATTTGACAGATTCATTAATGAGGATTCTAAGTTGATTGATGGATTACCTAAGCCGTATAGACTCCATCAAGAGGATATGTGTCAGGCATTGGGTAAAGCGTCGCTTAATAAGTATGAATCTGAAAATGATAATTACGCAGTACAATTATTCAATATAATAAAAAAATATTCTACTAACCCTATTGAAGATCAATTGAAGTTGTGGGATAGAATCGTATTTAACTGCCTATTAGGCAATACAGATGCTCATATTAAGAATATCTCGTTATTGTATGGCAATAATCTTAAAACAATCAGATTGGCACCGGCATACGATATTATAAGCACAGTTATATATGAAGACAGTACCAGAGATATGGCTTTTAATGTCGGCGGGGAAAGAAATGTTTTCTCGGTAAATAGAGATTCATTCAAAAAACTCGCTGATTCAGTAGGACTTAATGAGCGTATTCTGCTTGAACGATACGATTCAATTCTAGACAAATTTGAAGTTGCGTTAGACAATGCATCTAAAGAATTGTCCTCAATTGGATTTAAAGATGCAAAGAAAATAGCCAAGAGAATAATCAAAGAATCTCCTTATTCTTTGATAAAGTAAATATACATAGGAGGAGACAACTATTATTTATGTTATAATATCTGATGTGTAAGTTTTTATGGAGGGCGATATTATGAAGACAGCGATTTTTTTGGCAACAGGGTTTGAAGAGATTGAAGCGCTTACAGTAGTTGATATGCTTAGACGCGCTAAGCTTCAGTGCGACATGGTATCTGTGGATGGTGAAAAGACCGCCAAGGGTTCCCATGGTATAGAAGTCGCAGCTGACTTATGTATCTCGGAAGTGGATTTCAATGAATATGATTGTCTTGTGTTGCCCGGCGGAGCACCAGGATTCAAGAATCTCGAGGCTAATCAGTATCTTATGAACAAGCTTGATGCCTTCTATGCTAAGGGTAAGTTGATCTGTGCTATATGCGGCGCACCTTCTATATTCGGACATAGAGGATATCTTCAGGATAAGACAGCAGTTGTATATCCCGGAATGGAAGATGAGCTTAAGGGCGCCAACGTGGTATACGATTCAGTCGTAAAGGACGGTAATATCATTACTTCCAGAGGAATGGGAACTGCTATCGATTTTGCCGGTGAGATAATCGCCACATTGCTTGACGAAGAGACGAAAGATGCTCTGTTAAAAGGAATTGTGTATACTTCGTAGATAAGAAGTTTTCTTTTACAAAATGGCTACATTATGCTATAATAGCAAATTGACTGTGAAATATCACACATTTGAAAGGAGTTTTTAAGAAAATGGGTTTTAAGATTGAAAAGCTTGAAGGAAGCATGGCTAAAATAACTATAGACGTTAGTGCTGAGGAATTTGAAGCAGCCTGCGAGAAAGCATATCAGAAAAATAAAAAGAGAATCTCTATCCCGGGATTCAGAGCAGGTAAGGTTCCCAGAGCCGTAGCTGAGAAGATGTACGGCAAGGAGATGTTCTTCGAAGAAGCTGCTAACATCATCATTCCCGATGCTTATGAGAAGACATATGATGAAGCAATCAAGGAGATTGAGATTGCGTCAGCTCCCAAGATTGAAGTTGTAGATATGGAAGCAGGCAAGCCTTTTGTATTTTCAGCAGAAGTTGCTCTTAAGCCTGAAATCGGCCTTGGCAAGTACAAGGGTGTAGAAGTAGAGAAGATTGATACAGCAGTTACGGAAGATGAAATCAATGCTGCAATCGAGAAAGAAAGACAGAACGCTGCAAGAATCGTAAGCGTTGACAGAGCTGTTAAGAACGGCGATACAGTAACAATCGACTTCGAAGGATTCGTAGACGGTGTTGCGTTCGAAGGTGGTAAGGGTGAGAACTACAATCTTGAGATTGGTTCACATTCATTCATCGACAACTTCGAAGATCAGATTATCGGCAAGAACAAGGATGATGAGTTCGATGTTAACGTTACATTCCCTGAGAACTATCAGGCAGCTAACCTTGCTGGCAAGCCCGCAGTATTCAAGGTTAAGATTCATGAGATCAAGGAAAAGCAGCTTGCTGAGCTTGATGATGATTTTGCATCAGATGTATCCAGCTATGATACATTCGCAGAATACAAGGAGTCTGTAAAGAAGAACCTTACAGATAAGAAGGAAGAAGATGCTAAGAAGCAGAAGGAAGATGCTGCAGTAGATGCAATCATCGCTGATTCTAAGATTGAGATTCCTGAGATGATGCTTGCTACAACTCAGAGAGAGATGCTTGACGAGTTCGCACAGAGACTTCGTTACCAGGGCATGAACATCGAGCAGTACTTCAAGTATACAGGAACTAACGCTGAGATTATGATGGAGCAGGTTAAGCCTCAGGCTGAGAAGAAGATCCAGACACAGCTTGTTCTTGAAGCAGTTGCTAAGGCTGAGAACATCGAAGCTACAGAAGATGATATCAAGGCAGAGATCAAGGAAATCGCTGAAACTTACCATATGGAAGAAGACAAGGTTAAGGAGACTTTCGTAGGTGAGAGAGAAGACCTCTTCAAGAAAGATATCGTTATGAAGAAGGCTCTTGACTTCATTAGAGATAACGTTAAGGAAAAGGCTGCTAAGAAGACAACAGCTAAGAAGGCTGAGAAGACTGAAGATGCTGCTGCAGAGAAGGAAGAGAAGCCTAAGAAGACTACTACTAAGAAGGCAACAGCTGAGAAGGCAGAGAAGGCTGACAAGGCAGCAGACGCTACAGAAGAAAAGCCTAAGAAGACCAGAGCTAAGAAGAGCGAAGAGAAGAGTGAATAATTATTCACTATAAGGAGAATAACATGAGTTTGGTACCTTATGTCATTGAGCAGACGAGCCGTGGCGAGAGAAGCTATGATATTTATTCTCGTCTGTTAAAAGAAAGAATTATTTTCCTCGGGGAAGAGGTTAATGAAGTTACTGCATCACTCGTTGTTGCACAGCTTCTTTTCCTCGAAGCAGAGGATCCTGAAAAGGATATCCAGCTTTACATCAACAGCCCCGGAGGTTCTGTAACTGCAGGTATGGCTATCTATGATACCATGCAGTATATCAAGTGCGATGTATCCACTATCTGTATAGGTATGGCTGCATCAATGGGCGCATTCCTCTTATCAGGTGGTGCCAAGGGCAAGAGAATGGCTCTTCCCAATGCCGAGATTATGATTCACCAGCCTCTTGGCGGTGCACAGGGTCAGGCAACTGAGATTGAGATTGCTGCTAAGCACATCCTTAAGACTAAGGAAAAGCTTAATACTATTTTGGCTGAGAACTGTAATCAGCCTCTTGAAGTTATCGCAAAAGATACCGATCGTGATAACTGGATGAGTGCAGAGGAAGCCAAAGAATACGGTCTTATTGACAGCGTGATCGTTTCCAGAGAGGAAAACAAGCAGGAGTAATATGGCCAACAAGAAAAGTGATTCAAACAAGAATAACACTAAGATAAAGTGCTCTTTTTGCGGTATGACACAAAAGGATGTCGGACAGATGATTGCAGGTCCCGGCGGGATTTACATCTGCGACGATTGTGTCAGCACATGCAATGAGATTCTTAAGATGCAGGGCAAGGCTGCTTTTGAAGAGGACATGTTTGATGCTCCTGTTAAAAAGAACGCCGATATTAACCTTTTAAAGCCCAAGCAGATTAAGGAATTCCTTGACGACTTCGTTGTCGGACAGGATGAAGCCAAGGTGGTGCTTTCTGTTGCGGTATATAACCATTACAAGAGAGTTACATCACAGGCTGATCTTGATGTGGAACTTCAAAAGAGTAACATTATTATGCTTGGACCTACAGGTTCAGGTAAGACTTATCTTGCACAGACACTTGCAAAAATTATCAATGTACCTTTTGCCATCTGTGATGCTACTACACTTACTGAGGCCGGATACGTAGGTGAAGATGTTGAAAATATCTTGCTTAAGCTTATTCAGGCAGCAGATTACGATGTAGAAAAAGCAGAGTATGGTATCGTCTATATCGACGAGATTGATAAGATTACAAAAAAGAGTGAGAACGTATCAATAACCAGAGATGTATCGGGTGAAGGCGTACAGCAGGCACTCCTTAAAATCATCGAAGGTACTATGGCATCAGTTCCTCCTCAGGGCGGCAGAAAGCATCCTCAGCAGGAACTTATCCCTATTGATACCACTAATATACTTTTCATCTGTGGTGGTGCATTTGACGGACTAGAGACTATCATTGAACAGAGACTTAATAAGAAGTCCATCGGTTTCAATTCTGAGATAACCAAGAACAATGTACTTGAAAAGAGCAATCTTTTTAAGGAAGTTACACCGCAGGATCTCGTTAAGTTCGGACTTATTCCCGAGTTTGTCGGAAGAGTACCCATCAGCGTAGCTCTTGACGGACTTGATGAAGAAGCACTTGTTAAGATTATCAAAGAGCCTAAAAACTCTATGGTTAAGCAGTATAGTGCATTATTCAAGCTTGATGACGTTAATCTCTTCTTCGACGAAGATGCGATAAAAGAGATAGCAAAAGAGGCATATGAACGTAAGACAGGTGCCAGAGGTATCCGTTCCATTATGGAAAAGGTCATGATGAAGACCATGTTTGAGATACCGTCTGATGACAGCATTACGGAATGCCATATAACCAAGGATTCAATCTTAGGATTATCCGAACCTGTAGTGGTAAGAAAGAAATAATCTAAGGGGCAAGCAATTGCCCCTTTTCTAATATTTCATGAGGATACAAATATGAAGATAAAAAGTGTTAATCTGGAAACTGTATGCGGCGTTACAAGTAAGTTACCCAACAACTCTCTTCCTGAATTTGCTTTTGCAGGAAAGAGTAATGTAGGCAAGTCGTCTCTTATTAACGCATTCATGAATAGAAAATCCCTTGCCAGGATATCTTCACAGCCCGGTAAGACTCAGACTATCAACTACTATAACATTAATAATGAGATGTACCTTGTAGATCTTCCCGGATACGGCTACGCCAAGGTTAGCGAGTCTGTCAAGCAACAGTGGGGCAAGATGATAGAGAGATACTTAAAAAAGTCTCCTACACTTAAGGCAGTATTTTTGCTTGTAGATATCAGACATGAACCCTCTGCCAATGATGTACAGATGTTTGACTGGATTAATGCTAATGGATTTGACCCGATAGTAATTGCTACAAAGGCAGATAAAATATCCAAGGGAGCGGTACAAAAGCAGGTATCAATCATTAAAAAAACTCTTAAGTGTCAGGCTGATACAATCATCATTCCTTTTTCTGCTGAAGACAAGAGAGGACTAGAAGATATATACGCTATTGCAGACAAGTATTTGGCTGAAATTAACGGTCAAAACAATTAATTGAGATTATATAAAACTTTTTCTTGACTTAGGTATTTAAGTTGGATATAATAGTCGTTGCGAGTTGAAAACACGCGTTTCGGGGTGTGGCTCAGTTTGGCTAGAGCGCTGTCTTAGGGAGGCAGAGGTCGCAAGTTCAAATCTTGTCACTCCGATTGACAAAAAAAGGACATACGAAAAAACGTGTGTCCTTTTTGATTTATACGCATTTTTTTCTGTATTTTTGCATATCGCTGTGATATAATAAATCTGTATTTTTAGACATAGAAATACGCAAAAAGCATTTTGGGCGAGGTGACAATTATGGAAAGCAAAATACTACTTGAAACCGGTACCAATGAACTTGAAGTTTTGGAGTTTACAATTGCCGGCAATTCATACGGAATTAACGTTGCAAAGATCAGAGAGATTATCAATTATCAGCCTGTAACTCCAATACCTAATGCTCATCCAAGCATCGAAGGTATATTTATGCCGAGAGATACAATGATCACAGCTGTCAGTTTGTCTAACTGTCTTCAGCTTGGTGATTCACAGCCTGGCGGATTATTCATCATAACCAATTTTAATAAACTTGATTGTGCTTTTCATGTTGAGAACGTTGTAGGTATTCACAGAGTATCATGGACACAGATCATGAAACCCGAGGCAACATTTGCTAATGCCAACGAAGGTATATCTACAGGTATCGTTAATATAAATGGTAAGCTCATTGTTATTCTTGACTTTGAGAAGATCGTAGCAGATATCAATCCCGAGACAGGTATTCAGGTATCAGAGATTGAAGCACTTGGTGTGAGAGAGAGAAGCACTGTTCCCATTCTTTTTGCAGAAGACTCTGCTTTGCTTAACAAGCTTGTTAAGGATTCGCTTACCAAGGCGGGATATGTCAATGTTATGAGTACCGAAAACGGACAGGAAGCTTGGGATATCCTTTGCGATGCCAAGAAGAAAGGTGTTCTTCACGAAGTATGTAAGTGCCTTATTACAGATATCGAAATGCCCAAGATGGACGGCTTAAGACTTACAAGACTTGTAAAAGAAGATCCTGAGTTCAGCAAGATACCGGTTGTTATATTCTCATCACTGATTAGTGAAGAGATGCGTAGAAAAGGTGAATCGATAGGCGCTAACGCGATGCTTTCGAAGCCTGAGATCGGCAACCTGGTTAAAGAAGTGGATGCGCTTGTAAAATAAGAATTAACGGCCGGGATAATATCTCGGCTGTTTTACATTTATATTACTCATAATAAGGGGAATTGGAGCACGGATTAGATGGCATCATCGGATGAATTATTAGACGAATTGAATACAAATGATGTAGCGGATATCGTTAACGGTAACGATGCTGATGCATTTATCGACAGTCTCAAGGATAATGATGTCATGGATCTTCAGAGCATTCTCCTTGATGACAAGCCCGAGACAGAAGACTTACTTACAAACTTAAACTTCGATACAGCTGAAGGAGTAGAGGAAGTTACTGAAGAACCTTCAGTTGAGCCTGCTGTTGAGGAAGTCGTAGAAGAACCTGCAGTCGAAGAAGTAGTAGAACCTGCTGTAGAAGAAGTTATAGAAGAACCCATCGCAGAGAAAGTAGTTGAGGAAGACGGCACAGGAATTCCCGAAGACCTACTTACTAACCTTAACTTCGACGGTGTGGTTGAAGACGGAACAACCGGATTATCCGATGAACTTGTTTTCGAAAGTCTCGAAGGCAATAAGACTTCTGATGTAGAAGAAATAGTAGACATGGCGGATGCGGATGCCAAGCTTCCCGAGGATATCCTTTTATCGAGTGATACAGAGGAAGTTGTAGATATGGATGAAATCGATGCCATCCTTTCGGATGTATCGGATATCCATCCTGAGCGTACAAAATCCGCAGAAGAACTTGAAGAGCAGATTGCCAGATACGAGGCAGATCCTGAAGGTGTGGAAGAAGAACTTCTTGCAAAAGCAGAAGCAGATGAAGGCTCATCAGAGGATGGTATCAATTTTGAGTCTCTCGATGCAGACGAAGCAATTGCCGCGGGAGCAGGACTTAATCAGGAAAAACCTGCCGTTGAAGAAGTAGAAGAAATCGAGAACGTTGAAAATATTGAGAATATAGAAGATATCGAAAACATCGAAAACATCGAAGGCGTTGAAAATGTCGAAGATATAGAGAATGCCGAAGAGGCAGCAGATGATGAAGAAATTGCGGATATTCCGGAATCAGATATGGAACCCGCTATTTCTGATGACTTTTTAAGCAGTCTTGAAAATGTTGACGAGATGCTTGCGGAAGTCGAAAACAAGGCTAACGAAGAGACAGAGAAGATAGCTAAAGAGAGAGAAAGCTCTGACAATAAAGATGAGGACATTAATGAGATTAACGATATTCTTGTTAAGTCCGATAACAACGAGGCCATCAATGATGACCTTATTTCCATGATTGAAAACATCAATCAGGAAGAAGAAGTCGGTGGTATGTTTGATGAAGATATCAAGAGACCCATACCAGACGATTCTGCGGTAGAGAACGCAGAAGCTTCCGAAGAGGAAGACGGCAAAAAGAAGAAAAAGGAAAAGAAAAAGAAAGAGAAGAAGAAAAAAGGAAAAGGTGCTGAAGGTGAGGCTCAGGAGGGCGCATCTGATGGCAACTTAGAATTTGATGATAAAGAGCCCAAGAAGTCAGGTTTCTTTGCGAAGCTTTTCGGATTCATGTTTGATGAAGGCGATGATGAAGAAGAGGAGAAAAAAGAAGGCGAAGAGGCAGCTGCAGAAGGCGGCGAAAAGAAGGCTAAGAAGGGCAAGAAGGATAAGAAGAAGGGCAAGGGCAAAGGTGAGGTCAAGGGCAATGATGCCATAGAGGCTGAACTTGAAGAAGAAGACAAGAAAGCCAGCAAGAAGAAAGAGAAGAAAGAAAAGAAGCCCAAGAAGGAAAAGAAACCTAAGAAGGCTCCTGAGGGTACGGAAGAAAAGCCCGGTAAGCCCGCAATCGGCACAAGAGGCATTGCGCTTACAATGGCGTTCTGCTTTACCATCTTAGCGCTTGTTATGATTGGTGCATATGAAGGCCCCAAGATCTTAGCTAAGACAGAGGCTAGAAAAGCATACTATGAGGGCGACTACGAGACAGCCAGCAACAAGTTATATGGCATGAGCTTAAGTAAGTCCGATCAGTTGATATTTAAGAAATCTTCACTTCTTTACAAGCTTGAACTTCATAAAGAAAAGTATGATTCATATAAGCTTATGGGCAAGAGAAAAGAAGCGCTCGATGCACTTTTATCTGCCATGGCTGAATGTGACAATGTTTATACTGACGCTAAGCTTTTGATGATAGAAGATGAAGTTGATGCATTTAAGAAGCAGATGGCTGATATTCTTAAGAGCGAATATGATGTATCTTACGAAGAGGCCGATGCAATCAACCAGTTAAAGCCTGTATATTATACAATAGCTGTGGAGAATATCTTAATCGGTGCCAATTACGACGAAGGCTTCGGCCCTGAAAAAGAGGAAGAAAACATACCTGAGCCCGTGGAAGAGAAAAAAGAGCCGGAACTAGATGATATATTACCGGAAGAACAATCTATTCTTAACGAGATGGAGAACTAAAAATGATAGCTATAATAGATTATGATGCCGGAAACATTGCGAGCGTTGAGAAGGCTGTTAAAAAGTTAGGCTACGAATGTATCGTAACCAGAGACAAGGAAGTATTACAAAAAGCGGATAAGCTTATTCTTCCCGGTGTAGGTGCGTTCAAAGATGCTATGGATAAGTTGAATGAGTACGGTTTGACTGATATAGTCAAAAAACTCGTTCTTGAAGATAAGAAGCCTATTTTAGGAATATGTCTCGGACTTCAGCTTATGTTTGAGTCGAGCGAAGAGAATCCCGGAGTCGAGGGCCTGTCACTTCTTAAGGGTAAGATAGTCAGACTTCCTGAAGGGGATGACAGAAAGATTCCCCATATGGGATGGAACTCTCTTGAATTTCCTAAAAAGAGCAAGTTATTCGAAGGTGTCGTAAAGGGCAGCTTTGTTTACTTTGTGCATTCGTATTATCTTCAGGCTGAAGATGAGAATGTGGTTGCAGCAATCAGCAAGTACGGTGCCGATATTCATGCGGCTGTTGAGTGGGAGAATATATATGCCACTCAGTTTCATCCCGAAAAAAGCTCTGCTGTAGGTCTTAAGATTTTAAGTAATTTCCTGGAGGCATAGATGCATACTAAAAGAATTATACCCTGCCTTGATGTCAATGCCGGAAGGGTTGTTAAAGGTGTCAATTTTGTTAATCTCATAGATGCAGGTGATCCTGTTGAGTGCGCGCTGGCTTATGATAAAGCCGGAGCGGATGAACTCGTCTTTTTGGATATCACTGCCAGCTCCGATGCCAGAGATACTGTCGTAGATATGGTTCGTGCAGTTGCTGAGAGTGTATTCATTCCTTTCACGGTTGGTGGCGGTATCAGAACCGTGGATGATTTTAAGAAGATACTTAGAGAGGGAGCTGATAAGGTTGCGGTTAATTCAGCAGCTATTATGAATCCTCCTCTTATCGCTGAAGCTGCGGATAAGTTTGGCTCACAGTGCGTAGTTGTTGCAATTGATGCAAAAAGAAGAGCCGATGGCAGCGGATGGAATATATTTAAAAACGGCGGAAGAGTCGATATGGGCATCGACGCCGTAGAATGGGCTATAAAAGCATGCGAACTCGGAGCGGGAGAGATACTTCTTACAAGTATGGACTGTGACGGTACCAAGAATGGCTATGATATTGAGCTTACAAAAGCAATATCTTCAGAGGTAAAAGTTCCTGTTATTGCATCGGGTGGTGCAGGAACAGTGGAACACTTCAAAGAGGCTCTGACTCTTGGTGGCGCGGATGCAGCTCTTGCAGCTAGCTTATTCCATTTCAAAGAATTAGAGATTCGCGAAGTCAAGAAGTACCTCGCTAACGAAGGAATTCCCGTGAGGTTATAGTTATGCCGCCTATTACAGGAGAATGGGAAGAGGCTCTCAAGGGAGAGTTTTCCAAGGATTATTACAAGAGTTTGTATAAAAGACTTGGCGAGGAATACGCGCATTACAAGGTATTTCCGCCTAAGCAGGATATATTTAATGCGTATCATTATACGCCTCTTGATAAAGTCAAGGTGGTTATTTTAGGACAGGATCCCTACCACGATGACAATCAGGCTCACGGCCTCTGTTTTTCGGTAAGAGAGGGAATAGAAGCACCTCCATCACTTTGCAATATCTACAAGGAATTGCAGGATGACTTGGGATGCTACATTCCTAACAACGGATGTCTTACAAAATGGGCATCACAGGGCGTATTCCTACTCAATGCGGTACTTACAGTCAGGGCTCATAACCCTCAGTCCCATCAGGGAATAGGTTGGGAAGAGTTCACTGATGCATCGATAAAAGCGCTTAATAGTCAGGATCATCCGATAGTTTTTATGCTGTGGGGTAAATCGGCGATTAACAAGAAAGCGCTACTCAATAATCCGAAACACCTTGTTTTAACGGCTCCACACCCTTCGCCGTTATCGGCATACAGAGGATTTTTCGGTTGTAAGCATTTCAGTAAAGCCAATGAATTTTTAAGAAGTCACGGACTCGATGAAATTGATTGGCAAATTGAGAATATATAGTGATTTTAGTTTGATTTTTAGGCCATTAAAGTATATAATAATTAATGGCGTGGATTTTTTTGATTTCATACCAAAATGTAACTTGGGAGGCATTCATGAAAGAATTAATGATAATGTATCATCCGGTGAAGAAGGAGATTCGTTTCCTTGCTAAGGCTAAGGGCGAATTTGTCGAGATTCCCTATGCGATGTGCCCCTGGCTTAACCAGTACGGTCCTGAGAATGGTGAATTCTTACTCCAGAATCACGGAAATAAATTCTTTGATGATATATGGGAGCAGTTTTTAAGAGACAATGTTAACCTTGTGTTCAAGGGCACTAAGGTTGATTATGATGATTTTATAAAGAAGGTTAGAGAGTATAACAAGTCAGTCAAGGAAGACAGATTCAAGGTTACACAGTTCATCGAACTTCCTTCAGTAACAGACATTTATACAGCTATCGCAGATTTCTGTGATGAGACACTCGGAACATTTGATAACGAATTACAGAATTCAGATATCAGAAAATCATTCGTTGAAAGAAAGACAGAATTCGAGCAGAAGAAAGCAAGACTTAACAATTCAGACGTTAACCTCTGTCTCGTAGGTACATATTCATCAGGTAAGTCTACATTCATCAACGCACTTATCGGTAAGAGAATTCTTCCCGAGAGTATTAATTCTGAGACAGCTAAGATGTTCAGAATTAAGAATGCTAAGGAACCTTCAGTTGCTTTTGTAATCAAAAAGGGCGAGTCAGAAGATTCTGTTAATGCTCAGATTGTATGGGACGATGAGAAAAAGAGATTCGCATTCAAGGCTGATGGCGAGTGCGAAGTAACAAGAGAAAAGATCAACTCAGAAGTTAACTCGGCAATCATGTTCAGACTTCAGCAGCACGAGCAGTTATATCAGGTGCTCAAGAAATTGAACGATATTCCCAATGCCGGTAACGATGAGAACGAAGAATACATTGACGGTATCATCGAAGTTAGTTTCCCCATTCCTTTGGACGAGAACATCAACTTCACATTCTATGATACTCCCGGTACAGACTCTAACTCTAACGAGCACTTGCTTGTTCTTCAGAAAGCTCTTGCTCAGCAGACCAACTCCATTCTTATCGTACTCTATGAGCCGACCAAGATGGAAGGTACCGGTAACTCGATTCTCTACAACTTGATTAATTCAAGCAACAGAGAGAACGAAGCTACAACAATTGACTTAACGAGATCACTTCACGTTATCAACCAGGCAGATACCAAGTCTCTTACAGATCTTCAGCTTTTGAAGAAAAAGAAAGTTGAAGTTACTCTTAAGGAGACAGACAAGATATACAACGAAGAAGCACAGCAGATTGACCTTTCCAAGGAAAGACTTTTCTTCGTATCATCCAAGGCAGCATACATTGCCAAGGCTATCGGAAACAACGTCGATACAGAGGATGAAAGAAGATGGCTTGCTAACCACAAGAACGAGATTAACAACGAGCCCGTTGACGATCCCTTCAGAGTTGAAGATATTAAGGCAGATGTTGATACAGGTATGTACTTCAAGCTTGATAAGCTTGCAAGAAGTGATAACGAGACCAAGACTCTTATCAAGGAGTGTATCGATGAGTTAAAGAAGTGTGACAATCCTGAGGATTCATCACTTTATCCCATCCTTCATAGAATCTACGTTAACTCAGGTATGTACGCTATCGAAAAGGAAATCATCCAGTACGGTCGTAAGTACGCACTTGCTGTTAAGGCTAAAGGATTGTATGACGGTATCAAGAGCGTTGTAGATTTCATCAGAGAAGACTACGAAGCTATTGAGAATCAGGCAAGACTCTCCAAGGAAGAGATTGAGAGAAACATCAACACCATGAAGACAAGCATGGTTCAGGATATCGATGCAGCATATGCTGATTATCTCCAGAACATGACTACTGAGAACATGGTATTCCAGATAGACGATATCAACCAGCTCTACACTGTAATGGGTAACCGCCAGATTCAGGCAGGTAAGATTGCAGACAAGATGAAATGGATTGCTCTTCGTCCCGAAGTATTCGAGGAGAAGAACAACATCATCAGAAACGAGCTCAACAGATATCTCCAGGAGATTGATGATAACTACAAGAACAATCGTGGCCGCATCTTGATGCAGCAGATTGATGAGTTAAAGGGTATCATCATTAAGAAAATTTCCGGTTACAAGGGAATCGATGAAGAGATTATCAAGAGAATCACCAACGTTGCTGATACTCAGGTTCCTCCTTCAAGCCTTAAGGCTCTCAAGATGGACGAGTACATCAACAAGCAGAAGGCAATCTTCATCTTCTCTACTAACGATAAGAAGTCTTACAAGAACGATGTTGAGACAATGTTCGCTAACACTACCAAGGTTCAGTTCGATTCTTACATCGAAGAGATTACCAAGGTTGCTATAGACAAGACTGCAGAGCTTGTTCAGGAATTCAAGAACAACATTGATATGATTTCCTCGAACCTCGAATTACTCATCAAGGATGAGAAGAAAGCGAGTGCAGAACAGGCTAAGGCTAAGGCAGTGCTTGATCTTGTTGAGAAGAAGGATAAAGAACTCAACATGAAGATCTGGGGTCAGGACAAGGAAGACAATCCGATTGATGTCAATGATTCGGATGTCGATGATGAGACCGAAGAATAATTAAATACAAGGGGGCGTGAGTTACACGCCCTCTTTTTATATGCGCACTCCCGCACAAGGAAATTTGCTGCTACGCAGCATGCGGGAGGCGCGGCGAGTAGGGCAAGATAAATCTTCCCTACTCGATTGCGCGACGAGTAGGGAAATATCCCTATTCGATTTTTAATGCTTAGGGATTATTGAAGTAACATGTGGATATGGTTGGTGCTGCTCTATGGCTTACTTAAGGGTGGCAGAGAAATAGTAAAAAAGAAATCGCTTGAGAAGAATACGGTACTTGAAGTGTTGATATTATATACGCTTCTTTCGTTTGTATTCATCCTTCCTACAGTGCCCAAGGCAGGCGGTGTGGAATGGAAGATAATGATATTCATAGCGTTAAAATCGCTCGTTATCTTCACAGCGTGGATATTGTCATTTAAGGCAATCAAGCAGATGCCTGTAAGTTTGTATGGCATCATAGATTTATCGCGTGTAGTATTTGCTACAGTACTTGGAGTATTGGTTATTGGCGAGACGATGACTCCTGCAGGTATAGTGGGACTTATCCTTGTCTGCGTGGGTTTGGTACTATGTAATACCAAGAAGAGCAGCGAGAAAGAAAAGGTACAGGCCAAGATAATCATCTATACGCTTATATCCTGCCTCTTTAACGCCATATCGGGCGTTATGGATAAGATACTGACAAGAAGCATTACCAGCACGCAGTTACAGTTTTGGTACACGCTTTTCCTGGTAATCTATTATCTACTTTATATCCTTATTACGAGAGAAAAAATAAGATTCGTCAGTGCAGTTAAAAACTATTGGATATGGATACTAGCGATTATGTTCGTAATCGGCGACAAGGCCCTCTTTATAGCTAATCAGATGCCTGAATCCAGAGTTACCGTTATGACGCTAATAAAACAAAGCTGTTGCATAGTTACGATACTTGCGGGTAAACTTGTATTTAAGGAAAAGAATATAGCTTTTAAGCTATTCTGTGCGTTTATAATCATATCCGGTATTGTAATATCTACAATATTCTAAATGGGTAAGAAAAGAAGAACTAAAACTATATAATTTGTTTAGTGAATATAAATATGAATAAGATAGAAGAAAGAAAAAAGTTCATAAAGATTCGTTCAGAAATAAGTATCCCCAATCGTATTAAGAAATCCGAAGTGATTACAAGTAAGCTTATCGAGCTTATTGCTGAGGACGATTATGATGCGATTCTTTTATATGCTCCTCTTAAGGATGAAGTGAACATTTCGGGCGTATTCAATCATTTCTATGATAAGGACAGATTCTTTCCCAGAGTTAATGGCGATACTATGGAGTTTTATAAGGTTGATGCTCTGACGGATCTCGAAAAAGGCAATTTCAATGTATCTGAGCCTAAAAAAGAATGCGAAGCCATTCAGTATGATAAGAGCAAAAAATACATATGCGTTATGCCAGGCGTATCATATGACGAGAGAGGCTATAGGATAGGCTATGGTAAGGGCTATTATGATAAATACTTAGCATCCGTAGATTCTGCAAGCATATATAAAGTAGGCGTTTGCTTTGAGGACTGCAAAAGTGATGGCATAGAGGCTGAAGAAAGCGATATTAAGGCAGATACAGTTATATTCGCTTAAGAAAAAATATATTTTCGTCTTGACAATGATTTACTCGCCGAGTATATTCTTAATTACATCTTAATTCTTATATCTTAAGAATTATTATTCCCAATTTTTAATTAACTAATTGCTTTGCCGCCAATTTAATATGTTACATTTCCGCCGGTTTTAATGCAGGAGGTATATTTTGGCCGCATTTAGAAAACTATTAAGGAGTTTATTTGTTATTTTTGTTTTGTTGGCTTCGTTTGCACTGCCGATAAGTGCAAAAGCAGCTAATGTCAATGTAAGGATAGGGGAAGCGATTAACTATCCCAATGGCTTCAGCTATATGACACATTATTTCTACATGAATGATACACTGGCATTTTGCCTGGAGCCACGCCTTGGCCCTATGGCAGAGGGTAGTTATGAGGCAATTGAAGTATCATCTGAGGGAAGTGAAGGCTATCCGCTCTTAGTTAGGGTATTAGCCTGTGGATACGGAGGCCCTAATGACTTGACGGGTGTATTCTTTCCCGGCGCTTCAGAGCGAGACAGGTATATATACACTCATATAGCAGCAGGATATGCGTATCTTAACAATTCGCAGATGGATGGTAAAGTACACGATATTACAGGTTTGAGTACAGAAGAATTCGAGGCCTGCGGTCTTGGTGACTTCGTAAGAGCTGCTTGGGACAGTGGTTATGAAGGAACAGTTAGGATAGTTCGTGTTAATGGTTATCAGGATATCGGATATCTTGCTTCATATGAAGAACCCGGATGGACACTTAGGATTAAAAAATCAGATGTGGAAACCGGAGCATATCTCTCAGGAGCCATCTATGGAGTCTACTCAGATCCTAATTGTAATAATCAGATTGCTACCATCGCAGCCACAGATTCGAATGGCAATTCGAGTGGAAAAATCAAAAAACAGTACTCAAAAGTGTATGTAAAAGAGGTCAAAGCACCCAAGGGGTACGTGAAGGACGAAAATGTATATGAGGTAGATAAGTACGATGACGTAACTGTTGAAATGACTGACTTGCGATATAAAGTTAAATTACGATTTAACAAAACAGATAGCCGAAATTCGCACACAATTTTGAATAATTTGACACCAAAAGCGGTCTTTGACATCGTTGATCCGTCGACAGGTGTAACCATTGCCTCAAACATCACAATTGATGAAAGTGGATATGCGATTACGAGTGATGTAATCCCTTCAGGCAGATATGAGGTCATCGAAAAAGTTGCTCCAAGAGGATATAGAAAACCAACCACACCATTCATCGTCGAATTCTATGATGATACTGATACGGTTATGGATGATTCGATTTCCGAGAAGGTATTGCCCGTTGTCTTACCCAACACACCCATAGAGGGCAAGTTAAAACTCTATAAAGAGGGAGAGATGCTTGTGGATGTGGTTAAGGGTGATGAGAAAAAGGGAACAGATGCCAAGTTCAAGTATGAAAAGAAGCCTATGAGTGGTATTAAGTTCGATCTTTTCGCAGCAGAAGATATCTACGAGCCTGACGGAAGCCTCGATTCCAATGGAAAGAGAAATACTGTATATAAGAAAGACGAAAAGATAGCTACTATTACAACAGATGCGAATGGTATAGCAACTTATTTTGACCACAACAAGCCCCTCTATATTGGAAAGTACTATGTGACTGAGGTAGGTGTTCCCAAGGGATATGTTAAGAACACCAATAAATATGAGTTTGTTGTCGATGATTCACAGGCGGATGTTGATTATGAGAGCAGAGTTGATGTTGAGAATATTAGAAGTAAGTTCAGCGTAAAGATTAGTAAGAATGATATAAGACGTACCACATATCTTAAGGGTGCGGAGTTTGGACTATATGCATACGAAGACATATTAAGCTTTGATGGAAAAGTATTGGTTAGCAAAGATGAATTCCTAGGAAAGTGTACAAGCGGTTCTGATGGTAAAGGAGCATTCAAGCCTGATTTGTGTGAAGGCAGATATTATATCAAGGAATTAAAAGCGCCTGAAGGATACATTATGAGTTCGGAGGCTAAGACAGTAATTCTTAAGGGCGATGAAGTGCATGAATATAATAATTCCACTATAGAATTTGCCAACGAGAAGATTAATGAACCTACGGAGAATAAGATTACTACAAACGCCAAGATAGTTAAGGGAGCTACGCAGTCCAGAGTTGTTAAGACCAATTACAGAACGGAAGATAACGGAGAAGAAGGATATTCAATAGTTTTAAGTGCAGCAGATGTTAGTGAATCTACAGTAGATAACAGAGTATACGCACTCGCACTTTTCATGCTTGTAGTAGTTGTGACTTCTGTTTCTATAGCTGCGAAGGAAAGAACGGGAGGTAGAAAAAATGATTAAGCATAAGTTTTTATTATGTTCATTTTTATCGACACTTGTCTTGCTTGAAGGATGCGGAAGTTCATCATCATATGTGGATGATGCTTTTGCTGATAAAAAGGATGATATTAATTCTCAAACGAGTGAATGTATACTTGGCGAAGCGGCAAGTTTTTCCGTAGAACAAAAGAACATCCGCGTAAAAGAAAACCTGCCGCCGGATACGAATATGTCAGAAATTCCGAAGGAGAAGAGTATTGCGTATTTTAATCAAAAGACCGGTAAGGATGAATTGATTCCGGCGAAGCTTGTGGAGACAGGAACGGATGATACTACAGTATGGAAAGAATATGTCGAGTTTAACTGGTCGTTTGAGAGTGAAAACAGAGATAATGAAGAATGGGATTTTCAAACAGGCAAAAAGATAAAATTATCACTTGATGCATCCTCCCCTAATTGGGAGGGATGCGCGAGTGATATCGTCCAAGCAATGGGGTTAATGAATGGATATAATATAGATCAGTCTTCATGGATTAATCAGGTTAATAAAAAAGATGACAGATGGGTTAGAGATGCAAGATTCGTATTATCGAGACAGATTAAAGGTTACTATGCGATATATGAAGCTGTATCCGAGGATGTAGTAGATTCAAGTGATACATCATCGCATATGATTAAAAAGGATGCAGAACTTCTTAAGATGTATAAGGATTACAACGAAGATACATATGCTTATCTAAGAATAGAAGGAAGCAATATCAATCATCCTGTTATGCGTTCTCCTTATGATGAGGGGTATTATCTTTGGCATGATTTGGATAAGAAATATAACTCTCATGGTGTACCTTTTATAACCCTTGATTCCAACCTTGATTCGTCACGTGGGAATAGCTTAATATATGGTCACAGACTTAACGATGGTGATGTTTTTTCTGACCTAAGTAACTACTCATCAATTGAGTATTATAGGGAGCATCCTATTATCGAAACCATCACTGAAGAAGGTACAAAAAGATGGCTTATTTTTGCTTACTTTTTAGTGTGCAATTCCGATGAAGAATCATTTGATTATTTTGATAATTATCTCTTCACTTCCAAGACCGAATATGATGCATACATGACAGAAGTTGATAAGAGAAATATGCTTAATGTTCCTATAGAAAAAAGTGTCTATGATTCATATATTACACTATCGAGTTGCTCCAAGGAACAGACGGGTATTGGCAATAACAGAATGGTTGTTATGGCTAAAAAAATAGATGATAATTTTGACTTTGAAGAGTGTGTCAATAAAGCCTCAATTAACACTAATGCATTGCTTCCCAAGAAGCTACAAAAATAGAGTGAAAACCAGGTTAGTTAAAACTATATTTTTAATTGAAAAAAGAATAGAAATTTGGTACAATTTATATATGTTTTACATGTGGGGAAATATGTAAAAAACGTGCTTAGATTGTAAAACAATTATTTACGTACGTCAGGGGGGCAACAGAATATGAGACTTCATTTCATTGGGGCAGATCACGAAGTAACCGGAAGCTGTCATTGCTTGGAAGCATGTGGCAAATGGATTCTGGTTGACTATGGTATGGAACAGGGTGTAAACGTATACGAAAATGCGGAACTCCCTTGCGCCGAGAGCGATGTTGATTATGTATTTTTGACACACGCTCACATAGACCATTCGGGACTCTTGCCTCTTTTATATTCCAAGGGCTTTAAGGGTAAGGTTATCACAACCGAAGCTACAAAAGATTTATGTAGCATAATGCTTCGTGACTGTGCACACATTCAGATGCAGGAAGCTGAGTGGAAGAGCAGAAAAGCAAAAAGAGGTGCTAAGGACTTTGATGTTAAGCCCATCTATACAATGGAAGATGCGGAAGGTGTAATTAGGAGAATTCTTCCGTATGCATATAATGCTCAGTACGATTTGTGTGAAGGTATTCAATTCAGATTCACAGATATAGGACACTTACTTGGTTCAGCAAGTATCGAGTTATGGCTGACTGAGGATGGTGAGACCAGAAAGATAGTATTCTCAGGTGATATCGGTAATATTAACGATCCTATTCTTAAGGATCCTTCATTTACCGAAGAAGCTGACTATGTTGTAATGGAGTCCACCTACGGCGACAGATATCATTCCAACGATAAGCCTGATTATGTCAGGGAACTTGCAGAGATTATCCAGGAGACATTCGACCGTGGCGGTAACGTGGTTATCCCTTCATTCGCAGTCGGCAGAACTCAGGAGATGCTCTTCTTCTTAAGAGAGATTAAGGCACAAGAACTTATCAAGGGCCATGATGGATTCAAGGTATTCGTTGACTCGCCTCTGGCTGTTGAAGCTACAGAAGTATTCCAAAAGAACATATATAATTGCTTCTCAGATTCAGCAATGGAATTAGTTAGACAGGGTATTAACCCGCTGTTATTCCCGGGTCTTAACTTAACCATTACATCTGAAGAATCCAAGGAGATTAACTTCGATCCTGAACCCAAGGTTATCATCTCAGCATCAGGTATGTGTGAAGCTGGTCGTATCAGACACCACTTAAAGCATAACCTTTGGAGAGAAGAATGTACGATTCTCTTCGTTGGATACCAGGCTGTAGGTACACTCGGACGTATCCTTGTAGAAGGTATAGATGAAGTTAAGTTATTCGGTGAACCTATCGAGGTTAATGCTGATATCAGAGTATTGGCTGGTATGTCCGGACATGCTGATAAGAATGGACTTATTAACTGGATTAATGCATTCCAGAGAAAGCCTCAGAAAGTCTTTATCGTTCACGGTGAAGATTCAGTATGTAATATATTTGCAGATTGCTTGAAGGATGAGTATGGTTATGATACCTATGCTCCTTTCAGTGGATCAATATATGATCTTCTTGCGGATGAGGTTGAGTACGAAGCATCTCCCAAGCTCGTCGAGAAGAAAGATCCTACCAAGCGTGTTACCGAAGTATTTGCTCGTCTCCTTGCAGCCGGCAACAGATTGCTTCAGGTTATTGAACGTAACCAGGGCGGTGCTAACAAAGACTTGGCTAAGTTCGCAGATCAGATTAATTCACTTTGTGATAAGTGGGATAGATAAAAAAACATTTATTTACGGCATAATTTACGACACAAAAAAAGAGGGGCATCGCCTCTCTTTTTCTTATATATTTAATTAGATAACTATTACTTCTTTTGTTGGTAAACGGGATCTGCAGGATATCCGCCCTTGAGCTTTTGCATACCGCGCTGTATTGCATCCTTGGAGTTCTTCCAGTCAGCATCCTTATTTCTGTAATCATATTTTTCGATAAGCCAGTTTACATCTTCCTGGAGACGATTCATATTCTCTTTCATCATAGGGAAGAGAATAGCGAAGAATTCTTCCTTTTGCTTATCGTTAAGTCTGGTCTCGGCAGCTTCGCATAAGTCTCCAAAGTGTGTCATACAGAATCCCTTCGAATTCTTGAACTTCTCTACGAAGTCAGGATCCTTTTTATACATTACGAAGAATGTATCGAGGTATCTTTCATACATTTCTTTGAATTCATTACATATATAACATGAGTCGTTTTTATCTTTTACCCACTGAGCAACTGAGTTTTTAAGAGGCGCATCGGATGATTTGGAAAACTTAGACATTAAAGAAGTCTTGCCGGGCTTATATGAATCCATAGCTTTTCCCATCTGAGAACGCATCTCCATATAGTGAGTTTTAAGTATCCATGCATTACCGAGAGTGTTGCCATAATCAAACATCTTCTTAAAATGCATTCTGCAAAAACCTGCTTTATCGGTCTTTTCTCTCATATCTGCTTCCATATATGAAGAGCCTGAACCAAGCACGAGGTCGAGTAAGTCCTGTTCAACATCACGTTCTACATAACAAAACGGACATTCATCGCCTGCGTTCATTGCATCATTCATCGGTATGGTGTAGAGTTTTTCTTTCATTTAATTATCCTCTTAATCAATTTAATAATATAAAACACCTGAAAATATATCGTATCTATAGTTTATTGTGTTTTGCTTCAAATGTTAAAAATGCTTTAAATGCATTAAATGTTTTAAAGGCGCTCTATGTAATTCTAACATATTTTTCAGATAAGTTATATAAGCACTTTCTTACCGTTTGAACAAATATTTCAAATTATTTTATATTTCCCTATTGACATAGTAGGTTGGTAGGAATAAAATGACAACATACTTTTGGAAAGGAGACAGTATCAATGAAACAGATTAACACTATTCTTAAAAACATGCGCTGTTGTCGAATGCTTTTATCCCGGGCATATAATGTGGTCGGCTTTTCTTCTATTCGATGTAGGAGCCATGAGTGTTGAGAATCATTTGATTATTAATACATTCCATTTGCCCGGGATCAACTTATGATTACCGGTTTTTTTATGCCTTTTTCTGCTTGTCTTCAGACTTAAAAAGATGAGCAATATACAAAAAAGAATGGAGAAAAAAGAAATGGGATTTAATACAGTAGCTGTTCATGGGGGATTTAAAGATGAGAGCAAGGGAGCGGTTAATTATCCGGTATACC
>JAEEGK010009019.1_pt1 | contig 23408 bp, 15 predicted proteins | sample 8958771 | NCBI WGS metagenome assembly JAEEGK01 (sample SAMN16246547, study PRJNA631951) | gut metagenome | biome: gut microbiome; feature: rumen; material: SC-attached | host: Bos | place: Iran: Karaj | collected 2018-10
CGCCTATATGGTACACCTTCGATTGCGGACAGTACATCACCTTGAAGTCGTTGTTTTTCACTCTCCAGCAGAAGTCGATCTCCTCCATGTGGGCGAAGAAGCTGTCGTCCAAGCCGCCGAAGCGGTGATACACGTCGGAGCGCACAAACATACAGGCTCCCGTGGCCCAAAACACCTCCTTCACATCGTCGTATTGTCCCTCGTCGTTCTCCAGATGCTGAAACACCCTGCCGCGACAGAACGGATAGCCGTATTTGTCGATGAAACCGCCGCCGGCACCTGCATATTCAAACTTCGCTTTGTCGTTGTACGAGAGTATCTTAGGCTGGCAGGCCGCTATCGTCGAGTCGCTGTCCATCAGCTCTATCACAGGCTCAATCCAACGTGGCGTGACCTCGATGTCGGAGTTCAAGAGACAGTAGTATTCCGCCTCAACTTGTCGTAAAGCTATGTTGTAGCCTGTCGAAAAACCGCCGTTGTAATCATTGACAATCAATCTGATAGAAGGGAAGGCCTCTCTCATGAAAGCCACGGAGTCATCGGTAGAGGCATTGTCGGCGACAATGACATCAGCCACCTCGCTGCTGTGCTCTATCACAGTGGGAAGAAACTTTTCCAGAAAATTCCTGCCGTTATAATTCAATATAACTACCGCAACTTTTTTCATGGCGACAAAATTACGATTTTTTTACTTTACATGGTCTTACTTATAATATTTTTTTTAAAAATAAACATTCACACCGTCATTTCGAGCGGAGTCGAGACCTGAGCTTTGCGAAAGCAGAATAAATCACCGGCATTCGAATAATCCAGAATCAATTGATAGGCGGTGATTGACGGTCATGTGAGAAAACGATAAGGGGTCGGATTGCTCCAAACCCCGTTATCAAACAAAGTATGTGTGGTATGTGGTATGTTTAAAAATTACTCTATCTCGGAAGGTCGTAGTAATCCTTGGCCTTGTCACCGTATGACTCAGGACTGGCGGCACCGTCAACACCATAATCGAAATATGTGCCGTATGTCCTTTGGTAGATCTCCGTGGTCCATCTGAAGTTGTTGATTTCGCCAATGGCATCAGAATGGATGAGCTGGAAGTCGTTGGTTGCCAAATCAAGCGTCATGAACACGAATTTCTTGTTGCGCTGTGAGCCGAGCGTGTAATAATGCCATATCTCGTAAGGGTAGGCTCCCGGCTCGTTGTAGCTCTGGACTATCCTGTCTGGCGCACCGTATTTCAGGAACACTATGCCTCTGTCGGTGTCATAGCCTTTGCTGTTGACAGAGTTGAACGAGGCGTTGACTCTCAAGACCTGGGCGTAATAGTCGAGCCATGCCTGCTCAGGTGTCACCTTGTTGCGACTTGCCCAGAAAGTGTAGAAATACTGTTGCATGGTGGTGATGTCAGCGGTTCTTATGAGCTCCTGGGCATATTCTTTCTCAACCATGGTTGAAATAGGGTTGATAGTCCTGATATACTCACGGATAGTGTCGATATTGTTGATTTTTCCAGTGAAAACGCTTGAAATGTCAATGTTTGCCATGATTGACTCGTCGACCTGATAGTAAGGATTGCTTCTCTGGAAGAAATAACGGTTCAAACCTATGACCTCATTGTTGCGGTCGCGCGCCTCAAGCACGAGATAATAGTTGCCTGAAGGCAGATTTGTGATATCCATGTTGTTGATAATCACATCGATATCCTTGGCACTCATCCTCTTCGTGAAATAAAAGTTGTTTAACTTTGTGTCGCTCTCAAACGTGCAGATGTATGTGTTAAGAAGATATTTCTCGTTTTCGCCAAGCTGTTTCTTTGCGTTGTAAATCTCAGCGTAGAACGACAGTTTGTTAATGCTCTCAGGATAGAAGGGCATCATCATCGGGATTATCTCATAGCCATGTCTTGCTGTGCTGCTTCCTTCCGTAGCCTTTGAATAGCTTTCCAGACCGATGATGTTGGAAATCGAGAACCTGTTGGGGTAATCGACCACAAACTGCTCTTCGACTTTAAACGGACTCACATCCTTGTTGTTCTCGTCTTCCAAAGTCACCTCCATGGTATAGTTGCCATTGTCGAGCGAGTAACGTTGCATGTCCAGGAAAAAACCGCTGATGGCGGTAGTGTCGGCGACAGAAGGACTTGATAACGAATATTTTCCGAAGTTCTTCACCGATTCGCCCTGCTTGAACATTATAGTGATGTTGACGGTGGCGTTGAACTCGCCGTTGGCACCTTTTGTATATATAAGACTGCTCTTGTCGAAAGTGATGTAAGTCTCAATGTATGGAGTGGTGTTTTCACCGGGATTGTCAAAAGTGGCGTATGAGATATATGAGTTTAACGCTTTTTGCTGCTGGGCGTTGACTGTGATTCCGACCAATACCATTAAACTGATAATAAAAAGTCTTTTCATGATGCTATAAGATTTGTTTCGAGTGCAAAAGTATAATAGGAAATGAATTTTGTCAAGGTTTTTGGCCGTGTTTTTTGTGGAAAAATGTGGAAGAAATCCGTGTAACTATATGAGCTACAATAAATTACGCTATGCCGATTTTTAGTATTTTAAAGTGCTGAAGAAGCCTGGAATAAAATGATCCAACTCGAGCTGCGTGTCGAAAATGGCCTCTATGCGGTTGCCTCTTTTGTTGGCTGCGCTATACGACTGCTTCAATAAAACGGCAATCTCAAGGTTGGAGAACCCCATGAAACTCAAAATGATAAACCTGAAGTCGGCTTGTGTCAAATCGGGATAAGTTGTTGCTAATGAGTGTGTTAGGTTTGGAAATGCCTCGTTAAACGTTGTGGTCAACGCTACAATCTTATTGCGAGTGAGGGCGAGCCTTGGGAAGTCACCGACAGTTTTTATAAGTATCTCTTTGCCCTCCATCGATTCCTTTATCTCTTTGTAAATCTTGGAGTTAGCAAATATCTCACAGCTCTCTTCAAATGTCCTTTTGGGCGTTTCAGGAGAGGGTTCAACAGGCGTAATTATTTCTGAGGTGTTCTTTTTTGCATGTTGATAGAATAACACCACACCTATTATTAATATGATGATCACAGCTATCAGTATCCAAACCAGACCATTGACACTCTTTGAGTTATCTTTCGATTTAGGACTGTTTTCGGCTACGAAACTCTCGTATATATTGTCAAGTTCCATTTTCACCGGAGTGAGTCGGGCCTCTGCCGACTGTGCCTTAGCCTGATATTGCGCGTAATAAAGCTCTTTGTCGTGGTTGTTGAGCGAGAAGTAAACGCTGGCAAGCATTTCAGCGGCATCGACCTTCATCTTTGCGTCGCCATTGTCGAAACATATCAGCAGATGGGACAGGGATGCAGCGAAATTATTGTTGTAATAAAAATGACATGCTGTAAAATATTGGTACTCAATTGATTGCAGCGATTTTGTCCACATTCTTCCATATAGCGAATCGGCGGAATTTACGTCAAAAATGTCGTATAATGCTATTCCTTTCTTGATTTGGATGATGTCGTACTGTTCTTCGGTGAGGTTTTTCTTTTCCTCGGCGGTCTCGTAGTTAAGCAGCGCGATATTGGAGATGTGGTTATGCCGGTACATGTCGCCGATCTTCAGAAGCATGTCGATGACCTCGTGTTGGCGGTTGGCGTTCTCAAACTGTTGCAGTGCCTGGTCGTAGTAATACGATGATGGCTTCACGCTGTTGACATCGGAATACACGTCGCCAATGTTGTCGAGAATCTGTCCGAGATAGTGACAGTCGTCGTTGTCGGCTGTTTTCTTCAGTGAAATAAGGGCTTTCTGTGAATTATATGACTTTATCAGCGAGTTGACGGCTTCCAGATAGTCGCCTTTTTTGCGTTCGTTGCGTCCTTTTTGATAGAAGATTTGTGATTTTTTTTCAAGAAAAAGCGGGTCGTTGGCGTAAAATTCAGAGCAGCTGTCGGCTAATTTTGACAGATTTTCAAGATATTCGTCAGGGTTTTCATAAGTGTTTTTGAAATCCGATATCCCGGCAGGGATGGATTTCTTGTTACAGGCAAAAAAGCATAATGCCATGAATAACAATGCAATAAAAGCAATATGTCGCTCAAAACTCTTCATAATCGGATACAAAGATAGGGCATTTTTCTGAAAAGTTAAAAATTTTTTAAAAAAAAGTTTGTTGCATTGAAAACTTTTGTATTTTTGCAGCGGAGATATGGCAGAGCGGTCGATCGCGGCGGTCTTGAAAACCGTTATACAGAAATGTATCGGGGGTTCGAATCCCTCTGTCTCCGCTGAGAGCAACTCACAAGGGTTGCTTTTCTTTTATAAAAGGTTGGGGAGAGATGCCAGAGTGGTCGAATGGGGCGGTCTCGAAAACCGTTGAACGCTTTCGCGTTCCAAGGGTTCGAATCCCTTTCTCTCCGCAGATTTAGCCATTAGCCATTAGCTAATAGCCATTAGCTAAAAGCCATTAGCCAACAGCTTTATCGTGTTTTCTCGTAAACTTCCATCTTTTGGATGTCGCATCCATTGATTTGGAATCTCACCATTGTCATGATTCGGTGAAAACCGCTGTTGCCTGCCGCACCTGGGTTGATGTGGAGAAGGTTCAGGCTGTGGTCGTTCATCACCTTCAGGATATGTGAGTGCCCGCTGATGAAGATGTTAGGTCTCTCTTTGATTATCAGTTCTTTGATGCCTGGTTCATAACGGTTGGGGTAGCCGCCTATGTGTGTCATCATCACCTTCACGTTCTCGACCGTGAAGACCTGAATCTTTGGAAACATCAGGCGCACATCCTGTCCGTCGATGTTGCCGTAAACAGCCCGTAAAGGCTTGAATGCCAATAACTTGTTGGCGACATCGGCGGAGCCGATGTCGCCAACATGCCATATCTCGTCGCAGTCTTTGAAAAACTCAAAGACCGCCGGATTAAGCCATCCGTGTGTGTCCGACAGTAATCCTATCTTTGTCATCGATTACGGAATCTTGTATGAGATGCCAATGCTCATCACCTCCTTGAACTGACGGAAGGTGGTGCCAGGATATGAGCTCAACGGAGCCACGTCCTCGTCGTAGACCAAGCGTGCACTGATGTTGCAGCTCAGCCAGTCGTTGACCTTCATGATAAGCTGGTTGTCCCAGTCGAAGTCGACAGGGCAGGTGTATTTCTCGCCAAGAGCGTTAAGATCTGATGATTTGTGAAGATAATCGTAGAATGCGATGAGTTTTGAGCTGAATGTCACATTTTTGAAAATCTCATAGTTGAACTCGGCGATGAGCTGAGCACCAAGCTCCCAACGGATTTTCTCTCCGTCTTTGGTCTTTCTCTGGAAAGTGATGGTGTCGGTGCCGATGATCTCGGTAACGTCTTCATACTCAGCCTTCTTTACGCCGAATGCGCCTGCGTCAGCCAATTTCTGGTCGGCGACGATGGTCATCTTTCCAGTGATAGGAGCGAGGTTGACTTTGAAATGCTCGTTTGGAACCCACTGAACACCAAGACCTAACGTGACGTAGCCAGGATTCATGAAACCGGAGATGCGGTTGGTGCTGTCGACAGCGTAGTTGTAACCGTCGGCAAACTGGCTCTGGAACGTCAGGTTGGCTGTGGCGAACCATTTCTCGTTTTTGAGGTTGTAGCCGTACAACGAGCTGAGGTAGATGCGGTCGTCAGTCTTTACAGGCTTTTTGTCAAGGTCAAAATAGCTATAGCCGAGCTGAAGATCGATGTTGTTGTCCCATTTGTGGTTGTTTTTTTTGAAGTTGATGTCATACTTCACAAGGCCCAGGAAGTTGATGTTGTCCTGACCGCCAGCCGACCAGTTGTCGAAATGGCTCTGTGCGATGTTCAGTCCGACTGTGCCGCCATGAACCCATGGTGATTGAATCTCAGTGTCTTGCGCTAATGCCACATTCACCGAAAGCAGCAATGCGATCAAAGGTAAAAATAATTTTTTCATATTTTTATAAATTTAGTTAGTAAATCAAAAACACACCGCAAATTTACAAAAAAATAATATGATAAACAAAAATTTTATAATTTTGTGAATCAAAACGACAATAATGGAACATAACAATAAAAAAGACAACGCCAACATGGTTTTCGGCGTGCATCCCGTCGAGGAACTGATAAAGGCGGGGAAGGAGCTGGAGAAGGTTTTCGTACAGTCGGGTTTGCGCTCGCCACAGATATCCGAGATTGTGAGATATGCCAAGGAACACGAGGTCCCGGTGCAGTTTGTGCCAATCGAGAAGCTGAACCGTCTCACACGCAAAAACCATCAGGGGATAGTGGCATTTGTATGCCCTATATCGTATCAGACCATCGAAAACGTGATACCGATGGTTTATGACGAGGGTCGTATGCCGTTTGTGGTCATCCTCGACCGTGTCACCGATGTGCGTAATTTCGGCGCCATTGCCCGCACATGTTACGCTGCCGGTGTCGACGCCATCGTGATTCCGTCACGTGGTAGCGCCTTGATAAACGGCGACGCCATGAAGACCTCGGCTGGGGCCTTGTCATTAATCAATGTGTGCCGTGTCGAAAACATCAAAGACACCATCGATTTCCTGAAGGCGAGCGGTCTCAAGGTGATAGCGTTCTCCGAGAAGGGCAAGCAGACCATCTGGCAGGCCGACCTCACAGGCCCTGTCGCCATCATGATGGGGTCGGAGGAAGACGGCATCAGCGAGGCATATCTCAAACGTGTTGACAATCATCTGGTTATCCCGATGCCTGGCGACATCGACTCGCTCAATGTCAGCGTGGCGACCGGTATCGTGACATTCGAGGTTGTAAGACAGAGAACCCTGTAGGGACGGACCGCGTCCGTCTCCCGATAACAAAAAAATAACGTCCTGCTGCAGCAAGACGTTATTTTTTTGATTTCCAAGTAGAATCTTAGTTCTCTTTTTTCTTGAGCACTTCTTTGATTCTTGCTTTCTTTCCACGGAGACCTCTGAGGTAGTAGATTCTTGCTCTGCGGACTGCACCTTCCTTGTTCAGCTCGATGCTGTCAATCATTGGGTCGGCGATAGGGAAGATTCTCTCAACACCGATGTTGTTCGATATCTTTCTCACTGTGAAAGTTGCACTCTTGCCCTGACCTGCGCGCTGTAACACAACACCCTGGAATTTCTGCAAACGTTCCTTGTTTCCCTCAACAATCTTGTAAGTAACGGTGATGGTGTCACCTGACTTGAACTGTGGAAAATCTTTTACTTGTACTTGATCTTCAACAAATTGGATTAACGCGTTTTTCATTTCTGTTGTATTTTTTATCCTATTTATTATCCTCTAAAAAAGCATGCAAAAATACAAAACTTTTCAATACCCGCAACAATTATTTTATTTTTTTTATTTTTTCATACATCTCAGGTCGACGAATCTTCGTTCTCTCCAGTGCCTGCTGGTATTTCCAGTCGTTGATAACTTGGTCGTTGCCAGATAAAAGCACCTCCGGAACAGCCCATCCTTTGTATTCTCGTGGCCTCGTATACACCGGCGGCGACACCATTCCGTCCTGAAATGAGTCGGAAAGTGCCGAAGTTTCATCGCTCAAAGCACCTGGAATCAGACGTACCAGACTGTCAGTCAAAACGGCCGCAGCGAGCTCTCCGCCCGACAACACATAATCGCCAATCGAGATCTCTTTCGTAATCAGATGCTCGCGGATTCTCTCGTCAATGCCTTTGTAATGACCGCAAAGCATGATGAGATTCTGATTCAGAGATAATTGGTTTACAACAGGTTGTGTCAGTAATTCTCCATCTGGGCTCATGTAAATCACTTCGTCGTAGTCGCGCTCAGATTTCAAATGTGTGATACAGTTGTCAACAGGCTCAATCATCATCACCATGCCGGCACCCGCCGAGAAAGGGTAGTCGTCGACACGTTTGTGCTTGTCGTTGCTGTAATCGCGCAGGTTGTGAAGGTGGATCTCCACCAAGCCTTTGTTGATGGCTCGCTTCACTATCGATTCCGTGAACGGACCTTCGAACATTTCTGGAAATATGGTGATGATATCTATTCTCATGTTGTTAATCTTAGAGGATTTCTCGATTCCGCTCCGCTCCACTCGAAATGACAAGTTGTTTGTTCCTGTCATTTCGACCGAAGCCGTCAGGCGAAGTGGAGAAATCTTTATTTTTCCGTTGCAAAAATAGTAAAAAATCTGATTATCCAAATCTTAATATTAATAAAGGTATTATCAAATTATTTTGTTCTAAATCATAAAATACTGAATATCAATTCATTGTAAAATTACAAAAATTTTTTAAAAATTTTGTCGTACGTATTAAAAAATGCTGTATTTTTGCAACGCTTTTCGAAAGGGAAGCAGAAACCCTAGCCCAGGTGGTGAAATTGGTAGACACGCTACTTTGAGGGGGTAGTGACGATTGCGTCGTGCAAGTTCGACTCTTGTCCTGGGCACTCAAGGAATCCAAGAAATTCCACCCAAAGCCCATGTGGTGAAATTGGTAAACACGCTACATTCAGGGTGTAGTGAGCGGACGCTCTTGGAAGTTCGAGTCTTCTCATGGGCACGATATAAAAAATAACCGGTCGCAAGAACCGGTTTTTTTTTAGCCATTAGCCATTAGCCAACAGCCATTAGCGCTGTTCTTCCTACTGGCTAATAGCTAATAGCTAACGGCTAATTTCTGCGTTCGGACGTTGTTGCCTGTCAGCCTGAAGATGTAGACACATCTGGGCAGTCCTGAAATGTCAATCGACTGATTGTCAACGATTTCCTGACGCATCACCAGACGACCCATCACATCGTAAACTTGCAGCAGACCGCTGCCATTCACAATGATCTCATTGCCATTTTGGTAAACGAATGTCTCTGACTCGGTCACTTCGCCTGTCGAAGTGGCATTCAGCCTCACGACAAATCTCGCCTCGCTGTCGCTCGGCGAGCCAACGAACGTATATTCTTCTTCCTCAAGCATATCAACATCCTCACCTGTGATTTTGTCAATGAGATGCAGATAATCGAAATCGCCGTCAGCATTGATGTCAATGGTGTAATGACCCAATGTCTTCGCCTCAAAACCGAGGTTTATAACGTCGTTGCCATCATTCATATCAGCGATAGCAAAACTTTCGCCGTCGTTAATCACATAAAGCATCGGGATGTCGGCGTTTTTGTGCTCTATCTTATTCAAGCCATGGCCTTTTTTGAAGAAAACATACGCAGCGTCAGAATATTCAGCGTCTCTGACAGTGATGGCAATGCTTTTTTCCATGTCTTTTCCGGCAGGGTCAACATAGCCAGTGGTGACGTCACTCATTGTAAGAGTCTCTCCGTCAGCTGTCGGTTTGGCTTGAACCAAGATGCCTTCGAGTGGTTTTATCGGGGTCTCGTTGTCGATGCCTGCCACCCATCCGCCGGCAGTGGAGAGGGTGTAGAATCCGTCCTGAAGGTAAGTGTTCGGGATAGCGCCATTGTCACCTTTATATATATTATGCGAATACGGGTTTCCGATAAGGTGGAAGCCTGCGAGATTTCCCGCTGAAGCGGTGTATGAAAGCTTATAATCCACATCGCCGACATTCAAGTCTCCGTGGAATAGCAGTGCCTGACTGTCGTTTTTGCGATAGAGATAACCGCGTCCGTTTTCGAGGGAAGAGAATTCATTGCCGCTGTCTTTGCAGTTCTCCCATGTTGTCGTCGCCTCGTTATATCTGTAAACGTTGTTTGTCGCGCTTGTCAGGTAGAGGATGTCTGGGAAACCTACCTCGTTGACCGCTGAGGATATGGCGTGCCAGCCGTTGTCGGGCGATGTCGTCCATTGTGTTATGTTTTTATTAAGATAGGCCTGGACGCCGGTGTTGTTTTGTATGAGCTGTCCGCCTTCGACGATGGCTATTCTTGCGTTCTCATTTGCTGTGATGGGACCTGCCACTGTCAGGGTTGAATTGGAAAGGATATACAGGTCGGTGTATCGGTCGATGGTGAGCGTGTTGACGGCGGCGTCTTCGTCAAGTTCAACTACCGCTTTGATGGTCACATCAGACGAAACGTCGGGTTTTACCTTTGAGATCCAGTTGTCAGCGAGGCTCCATTTGTTGTCGGTGGCTGCCGTGAAATAGTATTTTACCATTCCGGAGCTTAAGTCGACAGTGTATGTGTCGCTGTAATTGCTACTGATGTCGGTCTTTTCGTAGAGCACCTTGTCATCGGTGGTCATGATGAAAAACTGTGCCAGCTCTTCGTACAGGCCTTGGATCCATGAGAGGCTGATGGTGCTCTCGTCCGCCACTTTCCTTGTGAAACTGGCGTTAAAGCCGTCTGTTAAGGTCAGATGTTCGGTCAATGAATTGGCGTATGTCACTGACAAATAGTTGGAGAACCAGCCGGAGCCGTATTGGTCCTGAAGCTCAAAAACGATTTCACATAACGTGGATGCGTCGGCAAACTGAGCCACCAGGTCGCGTTGATACTCTGCTTTGAAAGAGTATTCGGCATCTGCCGAGACGATCAAGCCGTTTTCGGTCCAGTACATGAAGTCATAGCCGGCGTTTGGCGTTGCGTTTACCGTCACCTCAGTGCCGTTGGAGTAGGGGCTGGTGCCTGATATCGAGACGGTGCCGTATGTGGCGTCGTTTGATGTGGCAGTGATGGCGTAACTCGTTGTTACTGTTTCATTATTAGGACGGAGATAGAAGATTCCCAAGTTGCGTTTGTTGAATCTATATGAGCCGGGGTTCAATGCGCTGATTGGGAAATAGTTGTTGTTGCTGCCTTTCCAACCCCAGTTGAAATGCAGATTGTCGTTGGCGTCATATCCGTCGCACACGAAAGCGTGGCCGCCTTTCCCGTTGACATCGTTTCCTGTATAATAGACAGGACATGCAGGATGCGAGTCGAGGCTGGCTTTGACTTTTTTAAGCCATATCTCATCGGTGTAATGCTGTCTGTAGTCATAGCTGGCGCATGTGTATGAGAAATAGTCTTGCATGGCTTGTGGGACCATCAGAGAGTTGGCTCCTGAGTCGTTTGGGCCGTAATCCATATCAACGGCGACGCCGCAATGATACAAAAATGTGGCTACTGCATCGGTTTGCTCGGCTGATGATGTTGAGCTTAAGGCGTTGGGCATCTGAGCCCATTGGTATGTGGTCTCACCGAAATTGGCCGATATTGTTCCATAGGTGCCGTGGACGTATGAGTGTTCTCCAGTGCCATGTTCCGGGTATCCCCAATATCTCATGATTTGCCCCATGGCGGTCGCCACACAACCTGTAATAGCCTGAACGTTGTTCGCATCTTTCGGACAAGAAGCGTTATAATAAGGGCTTTGTCCCCATGTGCTCGCCAACAAGGGCAACACCGCTTTTGCATCTCTGTTATCGTTAGTTCTTCCTGTGGTTTTCACCAACTCCCATTGACGTATCGTCTTCTCGTCTTTATATGTCTCATGTTTGATGCCGTATTGTATTTCCTCAACGAAATCGTTAAGATAATCTTGCATCTGGATCGGCAAATCGTCTGTAACAAATTGACCCTCAGTGGAATAGCCGAGTATAGGCGTGGCACAGTCGTCGGCTGCCACTATGACAAATCCGTTCTCGGTGTTGAAGACGTAAAACGCGTCGTTGCCGTCACTCGTTTTGTATGAGGTGACGAGCTCCAAGCCGTTGACGTCGACGTTTTTCATCTCTGTCGAGGCCTGCAGAAACTTGGCGCCGATGTTTTTTGCGGTTTCCTTGTCAACGGGATTACCATTTAAAACAATATGAATGCCAAATAAAACCGCAATAAGTAGCAGTAATCTTTTCATTTGCATAATGATTAACACGTCATTTCGAGCGAAGTCGAGACCTGAGCTTGCGAAAGCATACACATAGGTGAATAAATCACCGCCATATGAATTAAAATGTACATTATACAATTAAAAGCCGGTGATTTCTCCGTTTCGCTTCGCTGCAGTCGAAATGACGTGGTGTGTGTTATCTTTATTTCAGATATGTGTCCAGCCAATTCTTGAATCTGCGTTGCCACAGGATTCCGTTCTGCGGTTTCAGCACCCAGTGATTCTCATCCGGGAAGTAGAGGAACTCTGCAGGAATGCCGCGCAAGACCGCCGCATTGTAAGCCTGCATGCCTTGTGTGTAGGAGATTCTGTAGTCCAAACCGCCATGGATGACCATGATAGGCGCAGTCCATTTGTCGACAAACAAGTGAGGTGAGTTGGAATATGACCACTGAACCACAGGATTGTCCTTGTCCCAATATGGTCCGCCGAGATCCCAGTTCACAAACCACATCTCCTCGGTCTCAAGGTATTGTGCGTCAAGGTTAAACATGCCGTCGTGGGCGATGAGGGCCTTGAAACGTCCGTCGTGATGGCCTGCGAGCCAGAACACCGAGAAGCCGCCGAAGCTGGCGCCGACAGCGCCGAGTCTGTTTTCATCGACAAACGGCTCTTTTGCCAAGGCGTCGATGGCTGAGAGGTAGTCTCTCATGCACTGTCCGCCGTAGTCGCCGCTGATTTCCTCGTTCCATTCCTGACCGAAACCAGGCAAGCCGCGTCTGTTAGGAGCCACCACGATGTAGCCGTTGGCTGCCATCTGCTGGAAGTTCCAGCGATATGACCAGAACTGGCTCACTGTGCTTTGAGGACCGCCTTCGCAATAGAGAAGGGTAGGATATTTCTTGTTTTTATCGAAATGCGGAGGGTAGATGACCCATGTCAGCATCATCTTGTCGTCGGTGGTCTTGATCCATCTCTCTTCGACTTCAGCTGTCGTCAACTGCTTGAAGATGTTATCGTTAACGTGTGTTAAGACTTTGAAGTCGCCATTGTTTGGGTTGACGCTGTAAAGCTCTGTCGGGTGTTTCATCGACTGCTGTCCGCCTATGAGTCTGTCGCCTGCCACTGCCAACGACACGAAGTTGTGCATGCCGCTTGTGATCTGGCGGATATTGCCTGTGTTGAGGTTGAGTTCGTATATCTGGTCGGTCGCTTTGATGTCGCTGATGAAATAAATCTTTGTTGCGTCGTCCGACCATGTCAGGTTTGTAGAGTTCTGGTCGAATGCGATGCTGTAGTCTTTTTTCTCGCCGGTGCTGAGGTTCATAACGTAAAGACGTTGTTTGTCAGCCTCATAGCCGTCGCGTTCCATGCTTTCCCAAGCCATCATGTTGCCTTTTGGGGCCACTGAGATGTTGAGGTCGTAACCCATCATGCCTTCGGTGATGTTGGCGGTCATGTCGGCGGCGATGCTGTATCTGTAGATGTCAGTGTTTGTTGAGGTTGCGTAGTCTTTGCCTTCTTTTTTGCGGCAGCAGTAGAGTATGGCGCTGTCGTCTTCGGTCCAAGCCACTTGTTCCATGCCGCCCCAAGGTCTCACTGGGGATTCCCAAGGCTCGCCTTTAAGGATGTCGTGGCCTTTTTTCACCATTCCTTCCCCGATTTTCGCCACGAAGAGATGGCTGTAGGTGTCAACCCACTGGTCCCAATGACGGTACATCAGGTCGTTGTTGATTCTTCCCGACGAAAGAGGGAGGTCAGGGTAGATGTCGGCGACGGTCTCTTTCATCTTCACCTCGGCGGAATATACGATGCGCTGGCCGTCGTTGCTGTATTTGAAACCAGTGATACCGTCTTGAATATCAGTGATTTGCTTGCGTTCTTTTCCGTTGATGTTCATCTCCCATAGCTGCATGTCGCCCGATGCTGCCGTCATGTAGGCGATGGTGCCGTGAGGCGTAAACACAGGGCTGTACTCGCTGAAATCGCCTTTGGTGAGGCATTTCACGTTCTTGCCGTCGATGTCCATGATGTAAATCCTTGAAAAACTCTTGTTTTCATCGACATAGTAATCAGAGACGTTGTAAACGACATTCTGGGCGTCAGGCGACACCGAGAATTCGCCGATACGCCCCATGCTCCAAAGCACTTCAGGAGTCTGGATGTCGGATGTGAGTTTGAGTTTTTCGCGAACAGGAGCCTTTTGCTTCGAGTTGTCGCCGCATGACTGTAACAATAACAGTATCAATGCGATAGGTAACAGTAATCTTTTCATATCAATTAAAATTTAATTTTCGAATTAGTTTTGCAAATGTACAAGATTATTTTTAACTTTGCAAAAAATTTTGCTATGAAACACATATTATTATTAATAGCCATCTTTGCGTCGATGATGGTCTCGGCGCAGCAACGCCTTGTGTATCAGTCATATATGCTCGGCTCTGACAGCGGTGACACCACCTTCCGTGAAGTCCTGCGTTATAAAAACCAATTGAAAATAAATGATATTCAAGAGTTTGAAGGCGAACTGATTAAAGGATTGTCGACAGATTACACTTTCGTGGATTACGACGCCGATTCGGCTTATTTCCAAATGAATTATCAGGATGGTGAATCGTATTTTTACGCTTATCCGCTGAAAACCAATGATATAGAGTTCGAAGAAGTCGGCTCGGAGAAGGTTAAAGGCTACAATTGTAAAAAATATAAGACGTCGATAAACTCAAACACGATAGAGGTCTGGATGACGGAAAGCCTCGGCTATGATGCATCTCCGGTGACATCACGCGGCTATCTGAAAGGCGTGATGGTGCGTCAGGCGATAAACGGCAACCGCATCATGGACCTTAAGTCGGTTAAGAAAGACAAGAAGCTAAAGAAAGGCTTAATGCCTGATAATCTTGGAGTTAGGAAGAGTGGGAGAGAGCTTAACAACATACAAAAGGAGAAGCTGATTATCCGCACCCGGATTTTCGATGACGAACAGATTCATTTCGTGAAGATGGACAAATTCCAGGGCGAAATCCCGTTCGACACGGTGATTCATTTCTCATGGGGGACGATTATTCTGAAACGTGTGAATCTGCCTGTTTTGCCTGAGCATTACCAGATTTTTGCAGAGCTTCACCAGCGCTCCAACGGCGACGCTTACGACCGCTCGGGCTCAGTCTTCGTCATCCCGATGGACAGGAAGCTTTCGCTGTGCAATGCTTTAATCGACAGCATTGAAACCATTCCTTATCAATTAGATAAAAATGGGAATAAATACCAAGGTATACGCCTTGAAGACGACTACATGCCTGTTGTCGAGTTGATGCGTTTCTTCACTCCGTTTGGCGTGAACCATTTCAACGACAGGGTGCAGCTCGACGGTCTGGAATGGGCTGACGAGGCATATTACAAGATGGAGGTTTCGGAGCTTTCCGACCGTCTCCAGGGTGATGTCCTGATAGGCGCTTTCATCGGCAACTACGATGGTGGAGGGCATAAAGTCTCATTGGATTTGGTGGCATATCCGCAGGATTACGACGACGATGTGTCGAAAAACAGCCGTTGGAGTCTGCCATTGTTCAACACCTGCAACGTGATGGAGATGTCGGGGCAAAACTACGGCCGTCTGTTCCAGACCGACAGTCTTACGGTAGAATTTGACATCCCTGAAGGCGTTGAGAATCTGAAGCTTAGATACATCACCACTGGTCATGGCGGCTGGGGTGGAGGCGACGAGTTTAACCCGAAGGAGAATACCATCATCATTGATGGTGAGAAGGTGCTCAGATACACTCCATGGCGTTGTGACTGTGCCACTTACCGTGAGTTGAACCCTGTGTCGGGCAATTTCTGGAATGGAGTGTCATCGTCCGACCTGTCGCGTTCGGGCTGGTGTCCGGGGACGGCGACCAATCCGGTTTATTTCGACTTAAGTGACTTGAAGCCGGGGCATCACACGATAACAGTGGCCATCCCGCAAGGAGAAGACGAGGGTGGCAGTTTCAGCCATTGGATGGTGAGCGGGGTGCTGGTGGGAAAAAAATGAAAATAATTTTTGAGGAAACGAAAAAATCGTTATTTTTGCACCGAAATTAAGTATTACCAGTTTTTGGTAATTGGTTTTTGGTAATTGTATGTAAAAATGATATAACTAAGTTAAAATCAGAAGGTTATGATTAACAATCCGTTTATTTTAATAGGAGATATTCCAGCACCATATTTCTGCGACCGACAGCAAGAGACAGCTAGGCTTATCAGGGGAATACGTGGTGGAGAGAATATTTGTTTGGTGTCAGAACGTCGTATGGGCAAGTCCAGACTGGTCGTCATCAACACCGTTGTCTTTTAGCTGTTTAATAAAGAGGTTAAACAAAAGAAACGATTTGCCGGAACGGCGCATACCGGTCACTATTTTTATCAGACCATTGTGTCTTCGACCCCAAAGCTTTTCAATATAGATGTCTCGTTGTACTATCATTCTGTTCGATTTTTTTGCGTATTTACGCAAATGTTTCGACTGAAAAGATACGCAAATTTTTGACACTAAATTAAAATTATTGACAAAAATTTGCATCCGCTACCTTAACCGCCCATTTTATGTATTTTTTTTGAATAAAACTTGCCGGTATCGGCAAAAAGTTGTATCTTTGCAGTGTGTTTTAATTGAAAATTTGCCGATAAATGGAATATCTGTCTGTTATTCAGTATGCCGAAAAATACTGTATCAGTGAGCGTACCGCTCGAAATTACTGTGCATCAGGAAAAATAGAGGGGGCTTTTCTGACGGGAAAGACGTGGAATATCCCTGTTGACGCTCCATTGCCTGTCAAACACAAGACGAGATACTCCCCGCTACTGACAAGGCTGATGGAAGAAAAGGAGGTCCGGCTTAAAGGTGGTATCTATCATCGGACACAGATTGATCTTACCTACAACTCTAACCATATCGAAGGAAGCCGTCTGACAAAAGAGCAGACCCGTTATATCTTCGAAACCAATACTCTCGGCATCACCACCGAAAACACTCGCATCGACGATATTATGGAGACGGTCAATCATTTCCGTTGCATCGACTATATTATCGACCATGCTACAGAGAAGATTACAGAGACTCATATCAAGCAACTGCATGGATTGTTGAAGACAAACACCTCCGACAGCCAGAAGGATTGGTTTGCCATTGGCGAATACAAGCGGCTGGCCAATGAAGTGGGTGGAGAAGAGACAGCAAAGCCGGAGGAAGTGCACAAGAAGATGAAAGCCTTAATCGTTCAATATAACACGTTGAAGCACGTCGAATTTGACGATATTCTGGACTTCCATGTACAATTCGAGCGCATCCATCCATTCCAAGACGGCAACGGCCGCATCGGTCGCCTGCTGATGTTCTGGCAATGTCTGCAAGCAGGAACTGTGCCGTTCATTATCACCGAAGAGTTGCGCCTGTATTATTACCGTGGCATACAGAACTGGGGACATGTCAATGGATACTTGCGAGACACGTGCTTGACGGCGCAAGACCACTACAAGACTCTGCTTGATTATTTCAAGATAAAATACTAACAAAGGTTACTGGGTGTGACCCTCTCAATACACCCCAACCTCATCCACGAAAATCCACGCGGGATATCCATAGCCCGAATGCCCCTCAGGACAGTCAAAAGGCTCTACTATGACCTCGACAAAGCGAGCGTTTACTGGCTCAAACGAAATCTCAACAGGGTAGAAGCTGCTCCCGTAATCGGCCGGCAACAGAGCGAAATCACGTGAGGCCACCTCAGTGAAGCCCTCGCCATCGTCTGAAACCAACACCTTCACCGACTTGGCATTGAAAATCCAGTCCTTCATGTTGACGAGAAGAGTGAATCTCACCGAACTGACCTCCGTAACCTTTTGTAAATCAAAGGTCGCATCGAGGTTCTTGCCGTACCAGCCGAGCCAACGGCCACTTCGGTAGTTGGAGCCTCCACGCAGGCCGTCAATCAGCATCTGGGCACCGTCGTAAGCATAGTTGCGATGTGGCTGCTCCTTCAAAACAACAGGCTTCATCGAGGCCTTGCTGAAATCGAAGTCGGTCCTGAACACCTTGCCCTTGCCGCCGTCAGGATACTGCACATAACCCTCCAAATGACAGTTTTTGTCAATCTTCAATGGCTTTGAATATTCTTTAAGACCTTGATTGTCAACAGAATACATAATCGTTCCGTCAACTTGCTTGGTCATCGCGACATCGATAACGCCATCTTGAATGTTTGGCGTTATTTTCACGTCGATATCGAAAACATGCGTCGCATACCTCCAATGATACAGCCTATAAAGCCTTGTCATGCGGTATTCGCGTTTCACGAAGTCGTCGTAGCTCTTCTGCTCAGGGCTGCACCACTGGACCTCGGCGAGGGCACCGAGCCGAGGTAACAGTCGGAATAACACCACGTCAAACTCGCTGGCATACTCGGTCCAGATGTTCGCCTGCGGACCCAAGATGTATTGCTCCTCATCTTTTGTCAGACCTTCCGGGACAGGCTCAAGCGAATACACCTTTTTAACTGAATTGTATCCGCCACCAGCCTCGGGCTCGCTCTCGGTGTCAAGTGACTGATAATAATCGAAATACAAGTAATCATTGGGCGTCATGATGACGTTATGGTGCATCTTTGCCGCCTTGTAGCCGCCGTCGCTGCCTCGCCAGCTCATCACAGTGGCGTTAGGAGCCAGCTCGCCATCAAGCATCTCGTCCCATCCGATGATGTGACGGCCATGACTTTCAACGAATTGCTCCATGCGCGACATCACATAGCTCTGCAGATAATCCTCGGCAGAATGCTTGTCATCGCCTTTAATTCCAAACTCTTTGATCTTTGCCTGACATTTCGGGCATTCAACCCAGCGGTCGCGCGGCACCTCGTCGCCTCCGATGTGGATGTACTCGCTCGGGAAGATGTCCATCACCTCAAGCAGCACATCCTCAAGGAACTGCAAAGCCTGCTCATTGCCTGCACATATCACATCTTCCGACACTCCCCATTGCTTCCAGACCTCGTAAGGACCGCCCGTGCAGCCCAGCTCAGGATAAGATGCGAGAGCCGCCAGCATGTGTCCCGGCAAATCAATCTCCGGAATGATGGTGATATGACGGTCTTCAGCATATTTTACAAGGTCTCGCAGCTCTTCCTGGGTGTAAAAACCTCCATGACGGATGGTGTCGAACGCCATGGTTTTCCCGATGATGGTCCCTGAACGCCAAGCCCCGATTTCAGTGAGCTTCGGATATTTCTTGATCTCAACACGCCAACCTTGGTCGTCGGTAAGATGAAAATGAAACATGTTCAAATTATGCAACGCCATCACATCAAGATACTCCTTCACCGAATCAATAGGGAAGAAATGACGGCTCACGTCGAGATGCATCCCACGATATGCAAATCTCGGATAATCGCTGATAATACCTGCCGGAATCTCGATTTTTGTGTCTGAAGTGCCAACAGGAAGGCTTTTTCTCAACGTTTGTATGCCGTATAAAATACCTGAAGTGTTACTTGAAGTAATCTTTATAACATTATCATTAACAATGATTTGATAAGCTTCTTCATTTTCATAAATATCATGATTTAATTCCAAAATAATAGAGTTTTTAACCGCCTCATCAGAACATCTTATTTCAGGTTTAAACCCTAATATATCTTCAATGTAATTGGCAAGAAAATCGGCTTCTTTTGACAAAATTTCGTCGGCATTGGAATAGGTTATAACCGTATTTTTATCAAGAACAAATGGCTTCTCATTGCTTAAATCAATCTCTTTTGGCAACGGAACGACCTGATAATCAGCAGTTGAAATTCGTTTATCGCAGGCAGTGAAAGCCAATGCGAATAAAGCTCCGAAAATAAAAATGTGCTTTTTCATGTGATAATAACTAATTGTCATTTCGAGCGAAGTCGAGAAATCCTCTTGACTCGAAATCATTGTTTGTTTCCGTTAATTAAGGATTTCTCCATTTCATTCCGCTTCAGTCGAAATGACAGCAACCTCTCGTCATTTCGACCGACCGAAGGGAGTGGAGAAATCCTTTTTATGACGTTACAAAAATAAAAAAAACTTCTAAATTCTAATTAATAACTTTAAACTTTTTTGTAATTTTACACCCTAAAAATCAGCAAATGAAGGTACTGCATACATCGGATTGGCATATCGGCCAGGTTTTTCACAACTACAGCCGCGAGGAGGAGCATAAATACTTCTTTGAGCAGCTTAAGTCAATCATTATCAACGATAAACCTGATGTGGTGGTGGTCTCTGGCGATGTCTTTCACACCGCCACTCCGACCATTGTGTCGCAGCGTCTTTATTATAATTTTATCGTTGATTTGTCGCGCTTAGACTCTGATTTACAGATAGTTATAACAAGTGGCAACCACGACTCGCCGTCGCGTCTCGAGGCACCGCGCCCGCTTTGGGAGGCATTCAACGTCTCAGTGGTCGGAATGCTTGATTATCAGACTGTTACGGATGATTTTGGTCTGAACTTCGATGCGTCGAAAATTGAGATTCCAATAACGAAAAAAGGCGTGATAATAGGCTGGGTGCTCGCGGTTCCATACATCAACGGCAACGCCAATATCTATGATTTGCTTTTAAATCATCTTAAAAACAGGCCAGAATACTCTGATAACCAATCGATTGTGGCAATGGGACATCTGGCTGTAAAAAGCGCCGACATCACCGGTCATAGTCCTGACATCATCGGAAAGCTGGAAACGCTTGATATTCAAGACTTTAAAGATGTGAAAGGCATCGATTATTGGGCTTTCGGACATATTCATTATCCGCAGGCAATCAAAGGAATCGAAAACATGCGCTATGCGGGCTCGCCTTTCCCGATTTCGTTCAACGAGAACTATGAACATTCGGTTGTGTCAGCAAATATTGAGGATGGCATGACGAAGACAACGGTTATTCCGTTAAAAACCTTGATTCCGATTGTCGATTTCCCTGCAAAACCCAAAGGTTACGATGACGCACTGCCGTTCGAGACCGTGATGATGCAACTTATTGAAATTCTTGGGCAAAAGGCGTATGTGAGGGTGCATGTGCAGACCGATAAGCCGCTCACTCAGGCGGAGACGGCCGCGATGATACAGGCTTTCGATGGTCAGGAAGCTATGTTTTGCGGTATCCAGTCATATTTTCCTGAAAAGGCGGAAGGTAATGAGCTTCAATCAGTTAAGACACTTAATGAGTTGAAGTCCATAAGCCCGTTTGAGCTCGGTTGCTCGGTTTATCAGAAGAAAAACGGCTGCGAAATGCCCGATGAACTGAAAGAAATGTTTAAAAAAGTGTGCGAGGAGGCCGAAAAACAGTCATGAAAATCGAAAAAATCATCATTGAGAACATAAACTCCATAGAAAAAGCCGAAATTAGCCTGTCTACTGGCGTTTTGGCCAACGAGCCGTTATTCCTCATCACCGGAGAGACCGGAAGCGGCAAATCGACGATTTTGGACGCCATAACGCTCGCATTGTACGACAAATCACCGCGTTATGAGAATACTCAAAGCAAAGAGAAGACCGAAAACGGCCTCTCAACCATGCAAAGCACCAACAATGTGCTGAGAAAAGGAACGACCGACGGCAAGGCGGAAGTGTTGTTCCGCATCGGAAACGACGGATATATAGCCACATGGCAAATGCATCGCACAAAAAGTGGCAAATACGAAACAACTAACCGTCGCAAACTTGAGGTGGTGAAAGGTGGGGAAAAAATACTGCTTGAAACGAAGATTGACGCTGTAAATCAACGAGTTGAAGGGCTGATAGGGCTTACTTACGAACAGTTTATGCGCTCCGTCATGCTCGCACAAGGTCAGTTCAGCACGTTTCTGAACTCCAACAAAAAACAACAGACCGAAATCCTCGAAATGCTGACAGGCACTGAGGTCTACTCGAAAATTGCCGATATCGTGGGCAAACGTAAAAACGAAGCCAAATACGATGCCGACAAAGCTGCTGAGTTGTATAACAAATTGAAAGACAATATTTTACCGGAAGGTGAACTGGCCTCGTTAAACGAGGAACTGGCAAAAAACAATGAGCTTTTAGAGAAAAACGAGACCGAAATAAAAAAACAGGAACAGAAGCTTAGAAATCTTGAAAATCTTGAAAATCTTCATCGTGAAATAGATAATTCCAAATCGCAACTCGCTGATTTGCAGGCATCATACGAAAATATGCTGGAAGAGAAGTTGGATCTGAAAAAGAAAGCCGATGAACTGAAAACCCAAATCGACAAACAAACGGGGAAAAAAGCGATGTTTGAACAGATTCCATTGATTATCAGTTTGTTGAAGGAGGTTGAAGAAGCAAATCAAAAGATAAAAGAATGTAATAAAGATATTGAGACTTTATATGGTCAAAAAACACAGAAAGAATCTGATTACTCGACGACCTCGGATAAACTGAAAAATGCAGCAGATGCACGATCTGAAGCTGATTTATCTTACGAAAAGTGCAATCTGGAGTTGGAAAAAGCAAATCCCGACCAGCTGAATAATGATTACAACGAACATGAAAAAGAGAAACAGCATCAGAAAGATAGGAAAGACAGATGCCAGAGCGTTATTCGTATCTTGAAAGAATATAAAAGCAAACAGCAATTCATTGATAATAAACAAAATGAGTTGCTTGATTTAAAGAATCACTTTAAAGAATGCGAAAAAGATTTTTCTGCAAAAGAAACCGTTTTTAAGACCAAAGACACCGATTATCTGACGCAGAAAAACATGGTTGATGACTATATGAAAGCTTTGAGGTCGAAGTTAAAAGAAGGGGAGCCTTGCCCACTTTGCGGAAGCACTACGCATCAATATCATGATGAGGAAGTCGTCAGCTCTTTGTTCAAGACGATAGAAACTGCCTGGAAAAACGCAAGAGATGAGATGGAAAATGCCAAAAATATCATGATAAAGGCTGAAAACAATGTGAAATTGACAGAGCAAATCATTGATAATGAAAAGAAATCGCAGAAAAATCTCGACGATGACTTGAAAAAGCTTTGCAACGGCATCCCGGTGTATGACCTTGAGAAACTTGAAAAAGGCGAGAAAGCCTGTGACGAGAAGATAGCTGCTGAGGAGCTGATAATCAAGGAGTTAAACGAGAAAAGACTTGAGGCTCAGAAGATTCAAAAGCGGCTGCAACAGCTTCTTCAAGAGAAAAATAAAGCTGATGAGACATATAAAGTCATTGAAAATCAATGTAATAAGCTTAAAAATGAGATTGCTGACACAGATGGCAGGATAAATAATAAAAAAGAACTTGCCGAACAGACCTCACACAACCGCATCGAAAAGCTTGAACGTGTCAACAAATTGATTTCCAACGAGAAATGGGAAGATGAATGGAATAAATCGGCAGAGGAGTTCTACGACAAGCTTCAAAAGACGGCTGATGAGTGGAAGCAACTGAATGAAAGCTTTGCAAAAATCGATTCGATGATTGTGAAAATCGATGAAATTGACAGTGGAATCAAGCGAATTGAAGGAATCGACAGGGTGGAGGAGTTTAAGGGTAAGGTAGCGGCAAACCATATCGACAAAAGCAATCTTATTAGCGGGTTCTCAATGGTGGTTTTCAATCTGAGTGAGAAGAGTGAACAGGCTAAAGTGATTGAGAATCAATTTGGTAA
>JAEEGK010009020.1_pt1 | contig 23407 bp, 7 predicted proteins | sample 8958771 | NCBI WGS metagenome assembly JAEEGK01 (sample SAMN16246547, study PRJNA631951) | gut metagenome | biome: gut microbiome; feature: rumen; material: SC-attached | host: Bos | place: Iran: Karaj | collected 2018-10
TTTAATTTTTTAAATTTTAAAATTTCTTCAAGTGATTCTTTTTGAGATATTAAATTCATAATTTCATCTTTAACAACTAATTTTTCTTCTTTTGCCATTTTTAATAATTCTTTAATTTGTTCTTCTTTTTGTTTTAATTCTTCAATATTAACTAAAATATTATTTTTATTAATTTCATAACTTTCAATATCTTTCTTATATTTTAATATTTCATTTTCATGACTTTTAATTTTTTTGGAATCAATTATAATATCATTTATTTGTTCACTTGTTAAAAAATCATTTAAATTGTTTGAAAGAATATATTTTGATAAAGTCAATGATTGAAAATTAATAGGGTTAAATTGAGATAATTTATCTTTTAATTGATTAATTTGAATATTTAAATCATTAATTGTTGCTTGTTTAACTTTTATTTGGGCATCATTATTTGAAATATAAGTTAAAAGAGTTGAAGATATTTCTGTTAAATTTTTTTGTAATTTTTCTTTTTTTTCCTCTAATTTTTTAATTTCTTTTTGATGTGGATTATTTTCATTATATTCATTTTGATTTTGATTAATTTCTGTTATTTTTGATTCTGCTTTATATATATCATCTACTATTGAGTGAATTAATGTTTCTTCATTTGAAGGATAATTATTCATATTTAATGAATACATTTATTTCTTATATTTTTATAAAAAAATTTAAATTTTATTTTTTCTCATTTTTTTATTTATTCAAAAATAATTAATTAACTTAATTTAAAATATTAAATATATGGTAGAAAAAATAATCCAAAAAGGATTATCTTTAATCCCTTTAATATAAAACATAATATTTATATTATATATATAATTCATTCATTTAAAAAATATAATAATATAAATTCTTATGAAAAGAAAAAATAAACTCCCTTACACTCTAGTAAAAACTTTTATTTATATTTAAAATTTTGGAATAGGATCAATTATAGGAATATCAATATATATTAAAAGAAAAATACTCATATTATAATTATGTTGTGTCATATTAATAAAAGTTATTATAGGAAAAATAAAAAGAAGGTGTAAAAGAAAAAAAAGATGGATACATTACTTTATGAGTAAACGGACAAGATAATTTTGTTATAGTTTGGTTTTTATTTATACAATGATTATTCGAAGTAAATTGTTAGAATATTGTATTATATGTTTCATGAATGTGAATATGATTTTTTATTATATATTATCATTGAATAAAATATTTCAAGAAGAATGTTAAAATTAATTGTTAAAGAGATAATTTGTTGCATATTTTTATAATATTAAACTTTTATTTGTTTAAAACCTTCAATTAGTATTAACCCTATTTAGTTAACATTTTTATATTTTTATTAAATTAAATATATTTATTATTAACTTAAATGCTGGAAAATAATTCAAATGATTTAAAAAAAGCAATATTAACTAAATTACTTTCTACTACCTTTAATGATAAATTAAATGCTCTAGAATCAAATACATCTAATTACTTTTCCCTAATGAATATATCTCATAATTTAATAAATCAAGTAACAAATACATGTAAATATATTGAAAGAAAAGTTCAAGAAAATATACAAATAAAAAATAAAAAACTTCAAACATCACCAAACAAGCAAAAAATAAATTCATCAAATAGAAATTATTCAATAGGATTAATTTCTAAAAATTCTATAAAAGTAAGTAAAAATTTAATAAAATCAATTAAAAGTCCTTTAATAAATACAGAAATGAAGAAAAGTAAATCAAATATAAATTTATTAAAAGGAAGACAATCGACAAGATTAAATTCAGTGAAAAATCCTTTTAAAAAAAGTGATAATAAATTAACAATGAGTTTAAAATTAAGTAATAATAATATTCAACAATTAAAAAGATCAAAAACAGAAAGAGATTTCAGACAAAATAAAAAAAACAAAGGAAATAAAAAATTTCAAAATAATAAAAATTATGATAAAAATAAATCAATTGATAATAGTACTATTTCTAATATTAAAACTAAAGATATTCAAAGTAAAACTTTTGATGATCATAATAATAATGAAAGTAAAATATTTGAAATTGAAAATGGATTAATATTAAATGACCCTTTATTAGTAGGAAATAATGAAATAGATTTTATTCAAAAAGGCTTATTAATAAATTCAAATGATATTGAAGTTATTTATCATATATTAAATTATAAAATTTTAGATTTTGCAGAAGACCAATTACCTTTTATATTAAAATATTTAAAAATAAAAGATTATTTGAATTTAAAATTAATTTGTAAAACTTTTAGAAATATAGTTAATGAAGTCATATTATCAGAATTAGAAAATGAAAAAATAGAATATGAAAGAAAAATAAATTTATTTAAAGCTGAAGAAATATTATCACCTTATAATCCAAATAATATAACATTAACAAAAGGAGCTTTAAAAGCAGTAAATTTATTAAATCAAGCTTTATTAAATAAATTATTTACTCAAAGTGCAATCCCTTCAGATGATATATTATTAATATATCATATATATTTCCAATTAATAAATCATCCTTTAACAAAAGAATTTAATGACAAACAAATATTTTGGAAAAAATGTTGTTATTATTTTAACAATGAATCAAATGGTAAAACTGGAGAATTATTATTAAAAAATCTCAAAGATAGTATTGATTTAAAAAGTGATAATATATATAAATTAATTCAGATTATGAATGGACACATTCATAAAATTACTCCTGCTTATTTTTCTAAAATTTGTGGAACTACTGGATTATTTGTTTTTTATATTAAAGATATTTTGGATTTTTTGGGAATTTCAAATGATAAAAAATTACAATCTAATTCTTATTGGACTTACAAAGGAGTCATTAATGTTATTGATAAAAAAATTGCAAAAATTAAAACATTTTCTAATCATAATTAGTAATATTATATAATATTTAATTTTTGTAAAAAATATAAATTTACAATTTTTCAAAAAGCAATAAATTCAATATTATTATTTTTTTTAAATTAATAATTATGAATCATTATCAAATAGAAACAAATATTTTACCTCAACAAGCTAGACTATTACTTAAAAAAAATTGGGAATATTATCAAAAAATAAACAAAGAAAACCAAAAAAAAAGAAAAATCCTTCAAGAAAATAAATATATAACTTATGATAATAAAACTAAGCAATTTATTCCAATAAAAAAATATGATATATGTACAACAGAAGAAACTTCTTTAAATTCAAGAAAATTAAATGAAAGTAAAAATAATATCACAGTTAGAAAGGTTAATTCAAAAATAAAAAAAGAAATAATTAATTTATCAAAAAATAAAACATCTAAAAAAAAAAATGAAAAAAAGAAAAATTTAAACTCATCAAAACTTAATGTTTTAGATTATTCAAAATTCCAAAATTTATCTCAGAAAATAAATGATAATTCAAGAATTAATTATGAAAATATTTCATATGATATTAACAATAGTCAATCAAGATCAAATACAAGAAATAAAAAATTTATTAGATTAAATACTCTTCCTTCCTTATATTTTTCAAATGATAACTTTCATCAAAAAAAATCAGAAAGAAATATAAATAAAAATATAAATAATAAATTTATAGATACCTCCTTAGATAATAATAATTTAATTAAAGGAAAATTAGTTTTATCTTCATGTTCAAATTTTTATCAAAATAATAATAAAAATAACGTTAAATTATTAGAAGATATAAGTTTTGATTTAAATCAAACATATGTGAAATTATGGAAAGATAAAAAGAATAATAAAAATTTAAATAATACAAGTATAAATTTTTCAAATGAATTTAAAGATAGAAATTCTTCATTTAATAATTCAAAAAAAACTATGAAAAGAAGAGAAACAAAAGCTTCATCGTGTTATTCAAATACAAATACTTCAAATACTAAAGATGAATATTTACCTGAAAATAAATTTAATAATTATACTTCTGTTGAAGAAATTCATATTGCTTTTGTTGAATTGATTCAAAATCAAAATAATTTAATTAATAATCAGGAAAATAAAAAAAGTAAAAAAATTTTTAATGAATTTAATAATTCTTATTACAATGATAATAATAGTTTTAATGTTATTTATGTTGAAGAACAAGATTTATAATTATTAATGTATTATAATATTAAAAATTCGGTTTCTTAATTTTATGATTATTTTTAAATAATTAATTTGTTGAATTTTTTTTATTTAAAATTAAATAATAAATAAATAAATAAATATAAATAAAATTTTTTAAAAACAAACAATTAATATTATTAATTTATATTCACAATAAAAAACTTTATACATTTAAAACAAAAGATTTTTATTTTTTTATCAATTCTAATAAATTACCTTTAATATTATTATTTCTATTAGAAAAAGTTTTTTCATCACTTAAACTTCTAAAATTAAAAGGTTCTTTAAAAATTAATTTTTCTGATAAAATTTTATGATATTGCATTTTACTTTTTCTAAAATAATTTAAACTATCAACAAAAACTTTAATTCTTTCAGCTTTATTTTGTCTTTTTGCAATTTCAATATTTTCAAGTTGATGATCAATTAAAAAAAACATTTCTTTATTATATTCTTCTTCAGATAAATTTTTTAATTTTTTAATATTTTCAAGTAATTTATTCATTGAATTTTTATTATCATTTTTATTTTCTGTTTCACTTCTTGAAGTTGCTTTCTTTATTGGTAAAGGAACTCCTTCTTCTAAATTATTATTTAAACTATCATCTAATTTTTTTTTTAATGAATTTAATTTAATTAATTTTTTCATATTTATTGGTGTTTTTATATATTGTGTTTTAATAAATTTTTGTTCTTCCTTTTTTTTTTCTTCTTTTTTTTCTTCTTCTTTTTCTTTATTATTATCTTTTAAATTTTTATAATTATTATAATACATCAAACTATTTTTTTTCTTTGATATTGGTTTTTTTTCTTTTTCTTTTTTAATAATAAGTTTATTTTGATTTTCTTCTAAATTTAATCCATTTTTTATTAATGAAGAAAATTCATTTTTTAAATCTAAATCATAATTATTTTCTTTTTTTTTATTAAAATAATCTTTTCCTTTATAAATTAAAAAATTTTCATTTCCAACTTTAGTATAATTTATTTGACGTAAATTTGAATCATTATTATTATTATTTTTTATTTCTTTAATTTTCCATTCATAAAAAGTATCATTATTATTATTATCATTTATTTCATTTTCTTCAAAAGATGAAGGTCTTAAACTTAATTTTTGAATTTTATCTTTTTCTCTTAATAAATTAATTATTTTTGAATCTGCTTTTGATTTTGTTGTTTTTTGAATTGTTAAATTATTTTTTAAATCATTTTCTATTTTATTTATTTTTTCATTATAATAAAAATTTTTATTTCTTTCTATTGAAATTTCTTTTTTTTCTTTTTCTTTTTCTTCTTTTTCTATATTGTTTAAAATAGTAGTTTTTGAATTTGTTTGTGTTAAAAATTGTTTTTTTAATTTAATTTCATTATTAATATTTTCATTTATATTTTGTATATTTTTTTCTTCTTCATTTTCATTATCTTTATTTTCATCATCTTTTACTTTTTTCTTTTCTTTACTTTTTAATTTTTTATTTTTAATTTTTTTTATAAGTTTAATAGAACCTAAAGAAGTTTTTATTTTTCGATTTAAGTTCAAATTATTTTTTAAATTGTTTTTTCTAGAAGTTAAAGCATTTGATTTAATTAAATGTTTTCTATCACCTGAATCAATATTATTTAATGGAATTTTAATATTTCTTTTTAAAGATTTTTTACTTCTTAATTTTTCATTTGATAATTTTATATTATTTAAATTATTCATAATTTTTTCTTTTTCATTTTCATTTTCTTTTCCTTCAATATCACTACTTGATAAAGAATTAGATATATTATTTTCATTTTCATATATTTCAGTTTTAATTAAATTATTTTCTTCTTGTTTTTCTTTTATTTTTCCTATTTTATTTTCCCATTCTTTTTTATTCAAAGATTCATATTCAATTGTATTATTATTTGAATTTTTACTTGAATTAATTGTTCTTTCATTTAAATTATTTTGACTAAAATTTCCTTTTCTATCAATTAATTTATCTAAATAATGATGATTGTTATTATTATAATCTTTTATACTATCAATATTATTATTTTTGTTGTTTTCATAATTATTTTTATTTATATTTTTCAATGCAACAATTATTTCTTTTCCTTCTTTATTAAAATATTTCATTTCTTTATTTTTAAAATCTAAATTTGATATTTCATTTCCTTTCTCATCAAATAAAATTATAGTTTTATCATCATCAATTTTATTTCCATTCTCATCATAATATTCAATTAGTATATTATTATGTTTTTGAGAAAATCTTTTATTTCTATTAATATTAATATGAGAGTTATATCCTTTAGAAAAAAATTTATTATTTCTATTATTCACTAAACTACTTAAACTTAATTTATCTGAATCAGAATCATGAAAATGATCGTAATAATTATTTTTTATATAAATTAATTTTTCTTCTTCTTTTTCATTATCATTTAAAGAATTTATATAATTTTCATTATTTGAACTTAATTGTCTTTTAGGATTTTGAAAATATTGAATTGAATGATTATTATTCTTTGGTGTTATATTACCTTTTTTTCCATAATTTAAAAATTTTAAATATTCATTTTTAAAATTTTCTGTAAAAGTATTTTCATTATTATTACTTGATCTAAATTTAACTATTCCTTGTTTAATCTTATATTTTAAAATATCGATTTCTTTTTGAACTATATTATTTATATGATCTAGATTCATAGAAAGATTTTTGCTCATTTTATTTTTTATAATATTATCAATTTTCATTAATAATAGTTTAACAAATTTATTTTGAACAACACAATCAGGAGGAACAATTGTACTATTTTTTAATTTTATTTTATTAATAATATAATTACTTATTAAATTTCTTTCTTTTTTTCCTATTTTTTTAGAAAGAGAATAAAAGAAAATTAATTGAAGATATAATTCTTGATTTAATTCATTTTCATTATATATATAATCTGAATTAATAAAATTTATTAATGAACTATCACTATATATTTTTTTATGTACATTATTTGGAAAATATAAAAAATTAACGTTCGATAGTTTTTGATTCTTTTTATTTAATTTTAAATTGTGAATTTCTTTTAAATATTTACGAACAACTGGGAAAGAACTTTCATTTATTGAAGGTAAAATTCCTTTATAATTCATTTCTTGAATTATTTCTTTAATATTATTTTGAGTTGTATTTAATGAAAGATGAGGAGTAAATTCAGCTGAAGAAAAAAATTTTCTTTTTGGAAATGTTTTCTTATGTTTTTCTGTTGGATATACTTCAAAAATATTTTCTTCTGGTTTAATTGCTTTTAAAGAGATTTTACTTTGAGAAAATGATATAAAGTCAGATTTCATTTATTTAATAATCTTTTTACTTCGGATAATTTAAATTTATTATCTTATTTTCCTTTTTAATTGAAATAATATTAATTTTTAATTATTAATTTAAATACAATTATGTTTCAAATATTATTATTTAAATAAATTATGTATATTATCATTACATTAAAATAAATTTTTTTTATTTAAATTGGCTTTATGATTTGAAAAAATTCAAAATTAATATTTGAATAATATTAATAATGATTATTTTTCCTGAAGTTTCTTTTAATTTTTTACTATAATATACTTCAAAAATATTATACTATTTCTTTGTTACTTTTTCATTTACTTTAGATTTAATTGAATCAAAATTAGTTTTAACATTTATAATTTTGTCATGATTAAAATTATGAGGAATAACATGTGATTCAAAAATTTTTTTATTAATTTTTGAATTTGAAACAATATTAATGTTAGATTTACTTAAATTATTTAATGAAGGACTTTTTATTGAAGGTCTTAAAATTTGTCTTTTTCCATTATTTATATTATTATTTAACAAATTTGATCTTGAAGAAGAAGTTTTTATTTTTATTAATTTACTATTATCAATATTATTTTCTTTTTTTAAATTTAATTTCTTAGAATTATTATTTAAAAGAATTTCTAAATCAAGTGAATTTTTATTATTTTTCTTTTTGATTTGTCCTTCATAAATAATTTTTGTGGAAGGTGATTGATATTTATTAATAATGCTTTCATTACTATAAATTGAAGTAAAATTAGTTGAATTTAAATGTTTTGAAGTTAAATATTCATATTTTAATTTTTTTGAATTTATGATAGGTTTATCAATTAAATCTACATTAATTGAAATATTTGGATAATTATTATTATTATGTTTTGAATATTTTTTAATATATTTTTCAATAATAATTTTATTTTTCAAATTATTAAATGTTAAATCAGTTGTATTCATAATAAAAGAAGAATTTAAATCATAAAAAACTTGATTATTAAAACTATTTATTTCTTTATTTAATTCATTTCTATATAATTCCTTTTCAAATTTAATTAATTTCTCATTTAAATAAATATTTTTAGTTTCATAATTTTTTTTATTTTTCTCCAATTTCTTAATATTACTTTTTAACTTATCACTTTCTTTTTTTAAAATTTGATTTTTTCTTCCAATAGATTCATCTCTTTCTTTAAATTCTTTAAACTGATTTTCCAAATTTTTTTGTTTTTCCAAAATTTCATCTGCTTTATCAGAAATAGCTTTATTAATATCAATAATAGAAATATTATTAGTATTAGTATCATTATTATTCTCATCATCATTATTATTAATTTCATTGCAATCACTATAATAACTATCACTATTACTTATTGTAATACTACTACTTTCATTTTCTGTTATAGAAATTAATTGATTTTGATTTGTTAAGTTTTTAAATATTGAAAAAGAATTTAAATTCATCATTGATTTATTTTCTGATTGTCTTTGAGTTAAAGGATTTATATTGAAAGATAAATTTAAATTCTTTTTATTAAAAAAATCATAAGCACTTTCTATTTTATAAGATTTATTTATTTGATTCATTGAATTATTTTGATGAAGTGAAATTTTAAAATCTATAGATAATAAAATTTTAATTATTATTTCATCGTTATTATCTTTTAAAAAATACCATTGCTTTTGATTATTTTTATTTGATAAATTAAAAGGTATTGTAACTTTACCAAAATAATTTTTTATAACAAACATTGTTTTTGTATATGCATTTATTGATATTGTTTGATTAATCATTGATTTTGAAGATATGTTAAAATAAAAAGTCTCTTCATGAAATATTAATGATGATTTTGTTATTTTTTCTGTTTCTAATGATGATTGATCATTATATTTTATTGATAAAATATATGGTAAATAATCATCTGAATTCCTACAAATTTTTGTTTGATATAATGTTATTGCTATATAATTTTTAGTGTTTTTATCTGATGACATTTTATTTTTTTTTTAATTTTTTTTGATGGGAAATTTATAAACGTTGAAAAAACTATTTTTTTAAATTATTTATTATAATATAATTATACATTTTAAAATATATAAATATATATATAAACAAAAATAAATTTTTATTGAATTGTTATTTTCATTTTATTTCCATTAAATAGAATTTATTTTAATTTGGTAACTTGAAATATTTTAATATCCATTTGTGATTTCTTCACTTTTTTTTAAAGGAATTAATTTTTTTAATCCCAATATAGATTCTTTTAATTCATTAGGAAAATATCTAACATCTTCTTTTTTTCTATACATAATTTCTTCTTCAAAATGAACAACGCTATTATTACTATTTTTATGATTATTAATATTAAGATTATTATTATTATTATATAAATGTTTATTTTTATCATTATTAATATGATTATTGTCATTATTATCACTAATATTATTATTACTGTTTATAGTATAATTCCCCTTATTTATAAAAGAAAGTTGATTTCCATCATCTTCTTCTTCTTCTTCTTCTTCAATTTTAAATTTTTCAATAGCAGCTTCTTTATAATAATCTAATTTAACATATAATTTATTAGCTTCTCTCAAATCTTCATAATCAAAAATTCTCATTAAATAATAAGCTAAACAAATTAATTCATTATCTCTTTCAGAATCATAATAAGGTAAAATAGGCATTCCATTATTTAATTGATAAGTGAAAGAAACTACACTATTATCAATAATAATAATATTTTTTAAATCAATATTTTTAAACACACTTAAGTCTTTAATATAAATTTCTTTACCTTCAAATTTAACTGAAGTACAATTATTTCTATATAATCTATATTTAAAATATTGATTATTAGGATCCATAAAATTTAAAACAGCATCTGCATAAGTACTATGACTAGCAGTAAAAACAACAATAATATATTTATCTTTAATTATATTTAATGCTTTTTCCCAATTTGGTCTTATATTAATACCAATTAAGCCTTTTTTTCTTGAAGGTAAATTTACTTCAATTTGATATTGGCAATTATATATATTTGAAGATTGGCAATGAACTAAAGTTTCATCTAAATCAAAAATTGCTAATTTTTTATTTTTTAAATTTATTTCATCATCAAAAGGAAAATCACATGGTTTACATTTATTAATATTTTTTATTTTTTCTATTTCTATCATCATTTCAAAACATTTTTCTGTATATGTATAAAAATTTGTTATATCTTCCATATTTGATAATTGCCTTACTTCATCTTCATTAAATTTAAAATGAGATAAATTAATTATTTTATTATATTTATTCATATTTATTGGTGTAGTTTTTTTTTTTGTAAGTTTTCTTATTAAATTTTTAAAATCTAAATCAGATTTTTTTAGATTTCTTTGATTTTCTGAAGTTTTTTTTCTTTCATTTTTTCTACCACATAATTCAATTATACTTGAAATTATTGCATTAAAGTTTTCTTCTGTTAAAGGAGAATTTTTTTTATGAAATATTCTTTCTTCAAAATTTTCATTGATATTATTTATTTGTGAATCATTTAAATAATAATCTTTTGATTTTTTATTGATTTTATTTTTATTATTTAATTTTTTTGAATCTCCTGATTTACTTCTTCCACTTTCAATTGCAATTATTTCTTGATTATCATTATCATTTATATAATTAAAAGATAGTTCATGTGGAGTAAATAATAATTCTCTTTTTTTTGATTTTGGAGATACTTTTATTTCTGTAATATTTGATAATTTTGATGTAGATACTGTTATATTACTCATTTACTTTTTAAAAAATTATTTTCTAACATTTATAAAAATTAATTGTTTTAATCGTAAAAAATTATTGAAAAATAATATTTTTTGAAATGAAAAAGTTTTAAATAAATAAAATTTATTTTTATATATAAATAAAATTTAAATAATCAATAATAACTAAAATAAATAAAGAATTAAGATTGATTATGAACAGATAAATAAGACAATAGAAAATAATTATATTAATTATATTTTAAAATCAAATATAACAAAAAAAGCTTGAAAGATTGAAAGCAAAATTATTTGATTATCCTCTTGATAATAAAGTTATATTAAATACAGTTCATTATGTACTGATTATATGGATATAGTGATAATATAGTTTTAATATATATATTAATTCAAATTTTTCAAAAAAGCATTATTTAGGATTTATTATATTTTAAGGATTTAATATTTATAATTTAATGGAAAAAAGTTTATTTTAAACCTTTTTTTGTTTTATTTAGAATTCAGTTTTTAATATATGATAAATTTATATTTAAATTAATTTTTTATTTTATTTTACCATAAATTTATTTAAGAATTATTATAAAATGTTTTATATTTTTAAATTAAGATAATAATGAATTCTTTTCTTCGTTTAAGAAAATTCATTGTTCCATTATGTTGAAATATTTTTCATAACAATTGAAAAATAATTTAGATAATGGAAATAAAAACCGTGATGCAGGAACCAATAAAAAAATAATTTTTTATTGAGTGTCATGACGCTCGAACATTAAAAAAAAAATAATTTAAATAAAAACAATTTAAATGAATTATTTTTCAAATGTCAAATAATCATATATTTATATTTTTATTAATTATAACTTTTTCAAAACAAGAATTAAGAATTCCTTTTAAAAGACATTATAACGAAGATTTATCTTTAATAAATCCTAAAGAATTTATTCCAAAAAATCATCAATCTAACATTGAAGTAATATTAGAATTAGGTTCAAATAAACAAAAAATTCCTTTTTATTTAAGATTTGATCAATATAGTTTTTTTACTTCTGGAAATGAAGCTCAAATTGATAAAAATTTAATTAAATTTAATGAAAATCTTTCTTCAAGTTATAAAAAAAATTCAACTAAAATTAGCTTTTTTTATCAGCATTTTTTAAATGGTTATAAATCAAATGATGTTGTTACATTTAATAATAAGAAAAGTATTAATATGAATTTTATTTTAGCATCAGAAATAAACATTATTTATAATGAAAGTGGAGTTATTGGATTTAAAAATTATGATAATATGAATGATGAAATGATAAAAGATTATTCTTTCATTTCACAATTAAAAGAATTAAATATTATTAATTCATTTAATTTTGTTTTTAAATTTTTAGATAAAAATAAAGGAGAAATTATTATTGGAGAAAAACCCGATGAATATGATAGTAAATATAATGTTGAAAAATACATTTCAGTAAAAGCTTTAGTAAGTGAAGATAAACAAATTTTTTGGGGATTTTCATTTAATAAAATTTCTCAAATTTTAAAAAATGGAAAAACTAATGTTATAAAAGATTCTAAATTATTATATTTAAAAATTGAAATTGATGGTATTATTGGACCTAATGAATATGAAGATTTATTAGTTAATGATTTTAATAAATTAATTAATGAGGGAAAATGTTTTAAAGAAAATACAAATTCTTATAGATATTATTATTGTAATAATAATGTTAATATGGATTTTATTGGTAATTTACAATTTGAACATTCAGATTTAAAAACTAATTTTACTTTTAATAAAGAAGAATTAATATTTAAATCAAAAGATGGTTTCCAACATTTTATGGTTATATTTCAAAATGATGTTAAAAATATTAATTGGGTTTTTGGAAAATTATTTTTAGAAAAATATTTATTGGTTTTTAATTTAGAAAGTAAAACTATAGGATATTATATTAAAAGTGAAAATGGAATCTCTAAATCACTTATATTTATTATTTTTTTAATATTAATAATTATTTTTTTAGGAATCTTATTATATTATTTTATTAAAAAAATACCAAGAAAGAAAAGAATTTATGAATTAGAAAATAATTATGATTATATTACTCAAGATAAAGCACAACATCTTTTTCAAAGTTAATATTTAATTATTTATTTTAATTAAAAAATTATAATAAAAAATTCATTTATACAATTTTTTCTTTTATTTTAAAATGATTAAATATTTTTTATAAAATTAATAAAAATTTTTTATTAAGTAAATTCTATATTTGTATGTCAAATATAATATATCTTCTTATTTTTTTTTTGGAAACAAACTCAGTTTTAATTTTTCATTTCAAAAAACTTGATGAATATGATGGAAAAACAAATTATATAAACTTTTTAAAAATAAATAATATTGGAGTGAATTTAGAAATAGGAAATCCTTCACAAAAAATTTTTTCAAGATTAACTTTTTCAAATGATTATGTATATTTTAAAGGAAGTAATTTAAAAGGAATATATAATGAAAAAGAATCTAAAAGTTATAGAAAAATAAATGAATCAAAACAATTTTATTCTGAACCTTTTAAAAAAGGAATTTATTCAATTGATTCAATTAATTTATATGATTTAAAAAATAATAAAATTTCAGATGAAGATTTTTCATTTATATTAGCAGAAGAACTTTCATTAGATAATAAAGAATGTTATAATGGGAATATAGGTTTACAAATACCAGCACATTTTATTTTTGAAAAACAAAATTTGATAAATCAATTTAAATTAAAAAATTATATTAATGAATTTATATGGACAATTAAATATAATTCAAATTTTGAAGGTGATTTAATTATTGGAAATGAACCTTCATTTTATGATAATAATTATTTCAATTTAATTTTGAAAAAAACTAGAGTTTTAAACACTGGTTTAAATTTAAAATGGGGACTTTCTTTTGATGATATTATTTGGAATAAAACTATAATAAATAGTATAAATAAAGAAATTATTTTAGATATTGATTTAGGTGTTATTTATGGAACTGAAGATTTTAAAGACAAAATTAGTATAAATTTTTTTCAAAAATATTATTCTTTTGGTTATTGTAAATTAAATAATATTGATTTTGAAGAAGAATATTTTACTTGTAAAAAACAAAAAGTTGATATTTCAAAATTTCCTTCTTTATTATTTATTCATAAAGATTTTAATTATACTTTTGAATTAGATTATAATGATTTATTCATTGAATATGATAATATTTATTATTTTTTGATTATATTTAATAGATTTAATTATAATTCTTGGAAATTAGGTAGACCATTTTTTAAAAAATATCAATTAATATTTAATCAAGATTTGAAATATATTGGTTTTTATAATGGAGAAATTATTCCTTTTAAACCTTCTATTCCTAAAATTATAATTTTTATTTTATTTGTTCTTATTTTATTTTTATGTAGTCTTTTAATTTTTATATATCGTAAGAAAAAAAATAAAAAACAATATGCCAAAGAACTCAATGAAGATTTTGAAACAGATTTTTCTTCAAATTCTTCAAGTTATAATTCAATAAATAATTAATGAATAATCATAATTTTTTTATTTAATTTTTTAAAAAAATATAAAAATATTTACTTCCCATTTTAGCAAATTAACAGAGAAATAAATAACCGAAAAATAGGTTATAAATTTTTTAAAATATCTTTAATAAAATTATGTCTAAATCTTATTTTGAATTTTATTTAGTTAAAATACTTTCAAAAATAATTCTGAATCTTTATGAAAAATAAAATATTAATATATTTAATTCATATGATTTAATTTATGGATTAATTATAATGATTAATTAATTAAAGATTTCAGTTAATGTTTATTATAGAAAATTGATTAATTATAGTTAAATATTATATTTTTAGAAAATATATAGGCAACGATACTAAATCTTCTTTCAGAATATTATTAATTTAATAAATATATTATGAATAAAAGTAAAAAGAATGAAATAATAAAAATTTGTTAAAAAATTTCAAAAAAATCAAATTAAAAAGAATAATTTAAAAGCAATACAAATTTTTTATATAATAAGTAGTCTTTTCAGAGAAATTTAAAATGCATTCAAAAATAGAAATAAGGATAATGTAAATAAAAGCCAGAAACCAAAACCACAATAAACTCCAAATTAAAGTATAAAATAATACTAATTGAGAATTAACATAAACATAACACCAAACAATAGTATAATACCAGAAGAAAATACTTGATAAAAACATTATAACCACAGCAATTAAATATCTTATTTGATATATTTTATTAAATTCATAAATTATATATTCATTCAATGCTTGTAATTTATCTTTTTCCTTTCCATTTGATTCAATTGTTTTTAATATTTGTATTTTAGTGTAGTATGAAGATTCAAATGAAACTAAACAAATTAATCTTATTAAAACTGTACATATCATTGTTATTAATATTACTATTATTATTATTCCAAATTCATGTCTCATTGGATATGCAAAATTTTTTCTTCCTTTGTCCCATATTTTCCTCTTTATTCTTTTATCATTTAAAAATAATGCATTGAAACCAAATAGATTGGATATATTAAAAAGGAAAATAAATTGAGTAATCATTAAAGGTCTTATAATAGAACATCTTCCAATTGTAAATAATGGATGAAGAGAGAATAAATTTTTTTTAATGCTATCCGATAAAGTTAAAATTTCAATTTGGATTTGGGTTTCATTTTTATATTCTTCATCATCTGATGATGACTCACTAGAAATACTTTTTCCCCCAATTACTAACCCCACAATTACTGGTATGTTTGGATCTCCATTAATTTTATTTAAATTATTAGATTTGTTTGAAGTTCTTCTTCTTGTTTCATTATTTAAAATTCCATCGTTGTATACTCCTTTATAATTTCCATCAAATTTTTCAGAACAGCATGAATTTATGATTATTGAAATAATCAATAATATAATAATTATTAGAAACAACCAAAAACCAATATTTTTATGGATTTTTTTTACTTTATTATGGCATTTAAATGGAAGATTATATTCCTTATTACTGTTTTCTATTGAATCTTTTGATTTATAAATTTTTATTTCATTAATGTTTTTATTAATTTTACATTGATATTGAATTAGAGAATTAATATTTTCTTTAGTTTTATTTAAATAATCTATTCCTTTATAAATACATTTATCTTCATAATTATATGTAATATTTTGGTAAATAAATGTTTTCCTATATTTTTGTGTTAAATCCCATTTAAATTTTGAACTTTGGAAACAAGGATTTGAAAAAGCTTTATTATTTTTATCATAAATATCTATTTCTCCTTTTATATAAAATGCATAAAATGGAATATCAAAATCAAGATTTCTTTGAGATATATATATATTAACATTTTCACATATTTCTGAAGATCCTTCAAAAAGTTCATTATTTTCATCATATATTGAATATATTAATTGGATTCCAGAAGTATCACTTTGATTTCCTGAAGAATATAAATTAGCAGGTATTATTGTTAATATAATTTTATAATTTTCATTAAAACAATTAGTAAAATCTATTATACTAAGAGAACTTTTTTCATATAACTTAAGAATTTCCTTAACTATTACAGTAGCCTTATTAATATACCATATCCAAGTAACCAAACCTAAAGAATCTGAAAAAATTTTATATTGATTTTCTTCGTTCAAAATTGTGCTTTTAATATGTTCATATGCTTGTTTATTTATATCATGAACTTTAGTTTCGTTTATTATAAATCTTCTAGGTCTTGGTTTTAGAGAAATTAAATAATTATAAATTTCAATAAAATAATAAATATTATAGTCTCCGATATAAGATATATTATTTTGTTCAAATTTGATAATATATTCTTCTATTAAAGTAGTATTTCCAGGAATTTGATTTTTTTCAAGATAATATATTATAGATTTAACAATAACTACATTTGTTATTAATATTGAATACCAATTAGAAGGGAAATTTACAATAATAGTTTGAAATTCTGTATCTATTGTTTTGCTTTGGCAATAAAGTCCTTCAAAAATATTTTGACAAGAACAATTTAACCATGTTTTATCACAGCTCTTATAACGACCATCATAACATAATTCTCGGCAAAGTGGTTCATCGTTAACAGAATTTAAAACAGCACTTTCATTCTCAGGTAAATAATATATATTATTAACTTTAATTAGACCATATTTTGAATTAACACACATATAAAAAGTTTCAATAGGATATAAAAATGCATAATTATCATTTATACAATCATCATATGTAACACATTTTCCTTCTCCATCTGCTTTATAATAAGGAGTTGAAGAATTTATTTCTATACATCTTTTACATTCTATTTTTGAATTTGAATTAGATTTAATTAAAGGAGGAAAACATGTAAGTAAATTTACCTCTATTGAAGTATTATAAATTATTCCACATAAATTTGTACATTCCAAAGTATAATTTCCATTTGAAACATTCTCTAAATTAAATGTAAATATTATTTGTTTGGGATTATTATTATTTCTTGTATCTTCTTTATTAAAAGTCCCAGAATTTAAAAATTGAGTATTATGAGAAATTTTACAACTTGTTATTTCATTGTATGATAAATCTGTGTCGAATGTTATTAATACATTTTGAGACTTTCCTCCTTCTACTAAAGTAGATTCTTGAAGAATTAATTTATTATTAATTGGGGTGGTAATTTCATCTAATGGATACTCTTTTTTATATGAATTCATTTCAATTATTACGTTTGTTGGATTTAAAGATGATGTTACATTACAAAAATATATATTATCACTTAAAAGGATATCAAAATCTGTATTATTAGAAAAAGATATAGTTACATCTTTTTTCAAATCCGATGGCTTATATAATTTAAAGTTATTTGTAGTATATCCATTGTCTTCACAATATTTTCCATCTGATTCTCTTATAAAAATATAATAATTATCAAAAAAGCCATTTCTATAAGTTATATTTATTATTTTTGGTGAGTCTGCTTCAAATTGACATGAAATATTTAATGTTTTATCATTATTTAAAGTACCAACTTCACAAAGTCCTGATGGCATGACATTTGTATGATTTGTGTCATTTTGATCAATATCTATATTAAATTGTAACTCAAATGAAAAATCAGCTTGTTCATTAAATTTGAAAGCACTAAATATTTCTTTCAAAGTGAAAGCTCCAATTATTTGTATTTTATCAGTAAGTTTTTTAAAAAGTTGATTAATATAATTTATTATTGGAAATCCATTTAAAATTATAGTATAATCATTACCAGCAGATCCATTAAAAATAAAAGATAAATTATTATTGTTTTGTTCAGTAAAACTATCTATTAAAAGATTTTCTTCGTTTCGACTTGGAACAAGGGTAATTAACTGTATTGACGGCATATAAAAATCATTTGAACTTGAAATAATTGTGACCGTAATATTTACTGTATTTTGAGACACTCTAGGAGTTAAAATAAAATTTGAATCAATAAAGGAATTGGATATATAAGTTGTTTTCCCTGTTGATCTTGAATTAATAATTATAGTATAAACACCATATATTCTTATTTGATTTGATGATATATTACATATTATTTTTGTATTTGAAATATCACCACATTTTAAAGATATCGGTTGATCGTTGGAATGTCTCAACGATATATTATCCAATTTACATTTTAAATTTGTGAAATATATATAATCTTTATAATAATAATCTGAATGAGTTAAAGGTGTAAAAACAAAAATGAGATTTTCTTCAGTTCTTGAATTATATAATAAATTATTATTTGGTTGATATATTAATAATTCATATTCTCCTTCTAATGAAGCTTGACCTGTATAAAATTCATTTGATGAAGATAATATAAGAAGAGTTCCATTTAAATACACTGAAAGTTGTGGAAAAGTTGTTGTATTAATTCTTTTCCATGTTATTTTTATTGTAAAATTAGTATCTTTTAATATACAATTTGAAGTGTAAGAAATATTAAATAAATCTGAACCTTTTTGAACAAATTCTGCTGTTAAATTTGTTGAATAAATATTTGATTGATCTGGCAATGTATAATAAATCTTATAAAATTCTGGTTTATTACTTTCTAATATATATGTATTTGATGAATTTTTAATTAAATTTTTTTGATTATTCTGTGTATCTAAAGCAAAAACATTATCAATTAAGCTATTTTTTACATTTGTTACTGTTGCTTTCCCTGAGCTATTTGCATTATTTTCTAAAACAATAATTGATTTATCTATTATTAATTCAACATTACTATCAATTGGTATATTTATTGTTTTGCTATTATTTCCAGGTTTTTCATTATCAACTAAATCTCTTGTTAATGTATTAACATAATAAGATTTTCCATTTTCTAAAAAAGGATTTATAATAAGTGAACTAGTATTTATATTAGTTATATTACAAGTATTACTGCTTTTTTTACATGTAATAATATTACTATCTTCATCATTTGTGACAGTTACTTCGGTAATTTTTGAAACATCAAAATTATTTGCAAAAATTCTAATTTGATTTCTTGCATTATAAGTTATTCCCGAAGAAAGATCTAAATTAAAACTACCATTTAAAATACTATTATAAATTGAAACATTTGTTTCAATAATAGTCGTTTCATAATTAATAGTATAATTATTTGAATATCCATTAGGAAATACAGTTATATCATATGCACAAACTAAAGTGAAATTTGAAATTTCTCCACACAGTAAAGTATAATTATCGTTTCCATTTTCAATTGTTATTGGGTATATTAAACAAGTAACATCTTTGAAAATAATATTATCTTCATAATGAATTAAATTTTTATCTATTGTAAATTTACTATTAATAAGTTTAATTTCATTAGATGATACCAAACAATTACGATTGTCTTTTTCTGTTACTCCCAATTCAAAAGAATTAGTTATTGTAATATTTTTTTGTAAATCTTGAGGAAATTTATAATTATTTCCATTAAAATTATATTTATATATGTATCCATAATTTATATCTTTTAATAAAAATCCAATATTAGATTTATCTAAATATTCTTTAAAATAATAGTTTTCATTAAAAAATACTTGAGGAGTAAACTCCATTATATTGATGCATGTGGTTGTGTTCGGAAGAATAAAAATCTCCTCCATTTTATTCGTTGCAATTACATATGTATCAATTAAAGTTGGAGGGGAGCTTACTAAAGTAGAATAATAATAAAATTTATACAATCCAAATTTAACAATTTGATTATCATCTTGAGGAATCATATAATAATATTTCTTTTCTGAAATTTTTACAGTCTCTCTATAAAATAACTCTTCTTCTCCTTCAAGAGGTGTATATCTAACAGTAATATTTTTAATACTTTCTAGGTCTTCTGTAAAATTACTTGAAACTATGATTGTTACATTATTGTAAAGCTCTTCATTTATACATAAATGTTTTGATTCTTCAATTATATAGACTTTATCAAAAAAAAAACGCACATCAGGTAAACTAACTTTTAATGGATATTGATCTTCAAAGTCGATAAATTTTTGTAAAGGATCATAATGAAAATCATAATCATATTCAATATCTTTTCTTTCCATCCTAAAAAAATATTTTGTTATTCCTTTAGTAAGATTAAAGTCTATATATATAACTGAATTTGAATTATTGTCTTTGTCAATATTTTGAGTAACAATAATATCAGAATCTGCAGTAAATTTGTTGGTATAATCTGTTCCTATATAAAAATTTAATAATTCTTCTAAAAAAAAATCTTCACTTTTAATAGAGAGTCTATTAGTTCCTGATTTTAAATCACTATAGTTAACTTTAAAACTTCCATCTTCTATTGCTTTTGATATAAATACTTTATCAGTGATTGAATAATCATTATAAGTAATAGAGTAATATCCTCCAATATCATTTCCGTAGTTTATTGGGGGTTTTAATACACATTTATAAATTTTAGTAAATTGATCAAATTCTGAATCACTACTATTACATGTGTATTTAAATGATTGAGAAGTACTTTCAATTGCATTGAAAGATAAAGGGTCATTTGAAAAATTAGATATTGAACAATTTGAAATAAATTTTATATATGGTGCCTTTAAATAAAAAAATCTTTCATTAGGTGGAGCTAGAGAAATTTTTCCGAATATGAAATTATATGAATATAGCGGAATTGATACATCATTATTTTCAACAACTAGAATATTATATTTCTTTCCAGGATATAAACCTAAATCCTTATTATTAATTTGATAGGACTCATTGTTATTATTTATCAAAGAATAACATGAATCAATATCACAAGTTGAATTTGGTCCTTCTAAATATATTTGATGACTGAAATTATAAGACTCACTCCAATTTAAACTAAAATTTAAATCAATCTCATATAATAAGCACATCTCTTCAGTAGAAATAGTGGAAGTGTAAAAGAAACTAAAATATTCGACCGCATTTATACTAATATTTAAATCATGTATAACAGAAGAACCTTGATAATTTAGAAAAGAAAAAGTATAAACTCCTGGTTCAGTAATATTAAAAGAATAAGTTCCATTTTCATTATCAGATAAAATTCCTTTAGGAGTAGTTGATTCATTTAAATAATAATTTATATATAAACCTTTAATTCTGTCTTTAAGAGTTCCATATATTAGATCATTATAATTATTATTAATCACATAATGATTTCTATCTGTATGAAATGAAATTATTGATATGTTTTTATTTTGATTAATTTCATTACCACATAAATCTATAAGATATAATCCATATTCTCCTAAAGTTGCATTCTCAACATTAAATTCTATAACAATATAATTATCTGTCAAATTATATATAATGGAGATAGAATTATAACTTTCATTATCATTTTTTAATGTAAAACTATGAAAACACTCATCGACAATTTGATTATCATCTTTAAATTTAATTTTAATATATTGTCCCTCTCTTGAAAGTAAAGTTCCTTCAACTGAATCAATTTCATAATAATTATAAAAAGCAATACTTTTAGTATCAAAAGGAAATCTTGAGGTATATATTTTTTGATGGCTAGCATATAGATTAGCAGTTCCTTCAGTAAAATCACTGACAGGTAAAGTATAATTAAAAGTATAAACAAAAGAATTTTGAGCTACAAAAGTTTGAAGTAAATTTTTATTCCTGTTTGCATAAAAAACCGTTACATTTCCTAAATCAATATGAAAATCAATTGTAATAATAATATCAGAACTTAAATTAGTAGCAGATATTGGTTGACATTTATTTCCTGTGATATAATATAAAGATATATATTTGAATGTATCACTATTAATTATATTATTTAACTTTATTCTATAATATCCAGCACCATTATTATTTTTTAATGTACAATTAACTAAATTATTAGATGGTGGAATACAATTTAATATATCAAACTGATTATAAAATTGATTTGCATAATTTGGATCTGCAAATTCAATTTCAATTGGATAAGAAGATTCAACATTATTTTTTTCAAGGAAAATTATAGGATATTTAGTTTTATACAAATAATGATAAAATATATTATCATATTGAAAATTATGTCTTATACATGGAGAATTATTATTTTCCCAATCTTCAAGATGTCTTGTCAAGTAATTTATAATAACTTCATAATTAGCCCCATAATCAACTGTTAAATTAATAGTATAATTTTCAACATCTACTATAAAATTATCATTTAGTGTTCCAACAGACTCTATAACACTATTTTGTTCAGTTGTTAAATTATAATTTATTCCTTCTAATTTTGGCATATAAAAGTCTTTATTTGAATTATATATAATTATATATTGAGGAATTCCTATTGTTGTATTATCTGTATCAATATCAAAATAAGAATCACATAATGAATTTGATAAAAAAGTTTGTTTTGTTATATTTAGGCCATTTACTTGAACATCATGATAACCATAAATATTATTAAAAATAATACTACAAGACTTTATTTTAGATGAAGGGTCATAATTGCCATTAGTACAATTTAAATCTTTAACATTTTGATCTTTTATAAATTTTATATCAACAGATGTTAAATTACATGTAACATTTCTCAAAGAAATTGTCCTATTTGTTTTATATTGATATTCAGGTGGAATTATATTTGTTAAATTAATTGGTTT
>JAEEGK010009022.1_pt1 | contig 23404 bp, 9 predicted proteins | sample 8958771 | NCBI WGS metagenome assembly JAEEGK01 (sample SAMN16246547, study PRJNA631951) | gut metagenome | biome: gut microbiome; feature: rumen; material: SC-attached | host: Bos | place: Iran: Karaj | collected 2018-10
GGAGAAGTTGCCGGCAGCGTTGAAGCGCCGGCGGCTCCGGGCGGTGGTATCGGCCGCCATCAGTTCCATGCCTTCCTTCTGGAGCCGGATGGATTGCTTCAGGGCACGCTGCGCGAGGCCGGGGTTCTTCTCCGCGAGGACACGGCTCGCGGCCGCAAACATCGTCGCCGCCTGCAGGTCCAGGCCGGGATTGCGGCTGGTGAAAGCCCACATGTCGTCCGGCGTGCCGCTGGACTTGCCGTCCGCGGACTTCTGGTAAGGCTTCAGGCGCGAGTCGTAATGCAGGCCGTCGGTGATGCCGGCGGCGTCGCCCAGGTGGTGGTAATTGTCCAGGACGGAGTTGGACAGGGTCTGGGCCATGTGGCCGATCTGCTCGGCCTGGGCCACGAGATTAAGGACGCCGTGCTCGATGTACTGGAGGATGTCCGGCGTGCCGTCGGGCCGATGGAGTTCCACGTAGCGCTGCTCTTCGCTGACGAAGGTCTCGTCGCGCTCCGAGCGGAACTGCTCCCAGAGGGTGATGAGGTTCATCACCACGCTGATGTTGGAGCCCGTTTCGATGTCGAAGTCGCCGGCGTCGAAATAGCCGCCCACGTTCAGGCCGGGAATGAGTTCCAGGGCCTTGTACTTCGTATCGGTGGTAGGTCCCTGTCCGTGCAGGTCGAAGTGGTCCGTGCTCGGCGGGGCCTGCAGATAGCCTTCCTTGAACGGCTCGCCGTGCCAGAGGCGGTAGGCCTCGTGGACAGCCATGTGGTTCATGTGGACGGGGATCCAGACGTCGCTCGTCGCCACCGTGATCTTGTCATAGACGGACGGGTCGATGATGAAGTTCCCCGTCTGAACATCGCCGTATTGGATATAATAGACGCCGGGTTCCCGGACGGACGAGAAGTCGAACTTCGCGTAGTTGTACTTATAAAAGGGGCCCCAGAGCTTCACGGGACCGTCGAAGGCCTTCTTCGCGGAGCCGTCGGCCTCCACCTTCCACAGGCCGGCCTTCGCCTTCACCTTGTCCTTCTTGTCCAGTTCGATGACCGCAATCTTCGGCTGGTCAGGGACATAGCCCATCTGGGAGAAGCCCACGTTGGGTTCCCGGATCCAGCCGGGGACGGCGTTGGGCTCCACGGTCCAGGAGACGACCTTGCCGGTCTGACCGGCCGGAAGGACGCTCCGCAGCACGAACCAGCCGTTCTGGGCGAGCATCCGGCCGTCGTAGAGGCCGAGCTCGTTCTCGCTGGTGATCTTGATCATCCGCTGCGGGTCGTCCGGTGCGAAGAGGAACTCGTGGCCGGTATTGAGCGGCAGCGCTTCCACGAATTCGCCCGTTCCGCGGTCGTCATAGGTCCGATAGCCCTTGAACTGGCGGACTTTCTCCTCGTTGGGACGCGCCTTGGTGTCGCTCACCGCATAGCGGGGGAAGCGATTGGGCTTTCCGTCAACGAGATAGGCCTTGTTCCAGTACTGCGAGGGCAGGAACTCCAGGTTAAAGCCCGCCTCCCCCGCCAGCGCGTCCGGGACGGGCTTGTCCAGGTAGACGGAAATTTCGAACGCCTTGCCCTTGGGCTCCACTACGACGCGGGAATCAAAGTCGTACCAGTCGTAGCGCATCCCCACCTCGATTCGCTGCGCGAGCGTGTCGACGGTGCGGGAGGTCATCGTGGGAACCAGGTCCCACTGCTCCGGCGTGACGCTCAGGCGGACGGCGCCGCCCTGGACGGTACGTACGCCGTGATGGACGATTTCGATGCCGGAATCCTTCTCGTCATTGAATCCTCCGCTGAAGGGATTGTTGAATACAAGGACGTTGACGCCCTGCCTTTCAAAGTAACCGAGATCGTTGAGTGCGAGGTCCGGCGCTTCGGACTGGCAGGCGGCCGCAAGGAACGCGGCGGCGGCGAAAAGAAGGAATCGTTTCATATACTGTAGGTTTAGTTTCGGGTGTTGTGGATTAGTTCCGGCAATTTACTGGGAATATGGAAGAACGGCTAGCAACTTTGTAGCAAAAAATATCAGTTTTGGCACATCGGCGCCCGCGGGTATCGGAAGGATGACGGGAAAAAGTTATATTTGTACAAAGTACAAACGATTATGCGCGCATTTCCTTTCGCTGTCCTTGCGGGGATTTTCCTCGCCGCCTGCTCGTCCTCCGTCCGCCCCGCGGAGCAGGACGGAACGGACCTCTGGCTCGCCGCCGGAAAGCCCTACGGGGAGGTTCTCGCCTCCGTTCAGACCGCCATCGACCCGGCCCTGCCGGCCGAAGGCTTCCACATCTATGACGCCGGCGGCGCCCGGCACATCGACGCCGGTTCCGAAGCCGGCCTGCGGTACGGCGTGTACGCCCTGCAGCGGGCGGAGGCGCTGGGACAGGCGGGCCCGGGCATGGACCTGCAGGAGAAGCCTTTCTACGACCTCCGGATCCTGAACCACTGGGACAACCTGGACGACACGGTGGAACGCGGCTACGCGGGCCTGTCCATGTGGGAATGGACCGCGGCGGAGATTCCCGAGGCGCGCATCCGCCGCTACGGCGAGCTCTGCGCGTCCATCGGCATCAACGGCTCCGTGCTCAACAACGTGAATTCCAATCCCCTGATGCTGGACGCCGAACACATCGCCCGCGTGGCGAAAATCGCGGACATCCTCCGGGAATACGGCATCAAGACCTATATTTCCATCAAATGGACGAGCCCCATCGCCCTGGACGGTCTCAAGAGCGGCGATCCGCTGGACCCGAAGGTGCGGGCGTGGTGGAAGGACAAGGCCGATGAGATCTATGCGGCCATTCCGGACTTCGGCGGCTTCCTCGTGAAGGCCAATTCCGAAGGCCAGGCCGGTCCGCAGGACTACGGCCGCACGCATGCGGACGGGGCCAACATGCTGGCGGAGGCTTTGAAACCCCACGGCGGAATCGTGATGTGGCGCGCCTTCGTGTACGCCCCCACGAGCCCCGACCGCGCGAACCAGGCCGTGGAGGAATTCCTCCCGCTGGACGGCCAATTCGCGGACAACGTGATCGTCCAGATCAAGAACGGGCCCGTGGATTTCCAGCCCCGCGAGCCCTTCAGCCCGCTGTTCGGCAAACTCCGTAACACGAAGATGATGATGGAGTTCCAGATCACGCAGGAATACCTGGGCTTCTCCAACCACCTGGCCTATCTCGGCACCATGTGGAAGGAATGTCTGGATTCCGACACATACCGGGACGGCCCCGGCTCCTCCGTCGCGAAGATGGTCACCGCCGTCGCCGGCGTCGCCAACACGGGCCAGGACGCCAATTTCACCGGCTATGTCTTCGCCCAGGCCAACTGGTACGCCTTCGGCCGCCTCGCCTGGAATCCGGAACTCAGCGCGGAGGAGATTGCCGATGAATGGGTCCGCCAGACCTTCCTGAAGCCCGAGGGGATGTCGCAGAAGGCCTTTGACAAGAAGTTCGTCGCGCCTGTGCACGATATCCTGATGGCCTCCCGCGAGGCCGTGGTGAACTATGAGATGCCCCTGGGCCTCCACCACCTGTTCGGCGGGACGCACTACGGACCAGCCCCGTGGGACCGTCTCGGACGGCCCGACTGGACGCCGGCCTACTACCACAAGGCGGATTCGGCCGGCATCGGCTTCGACCGCACGAAAAGCGGTTCCGACAACGTGGACCAATACAACGAGCCGCTGGCATCGACCTACGAGAACCTCGAGACCTGCCCGGAGAACCTGCTGCTGTGGTTCCATCATCTGCCGTGGGATTATAAACTGGCCTCCGGAAGGACGCTCTGGGACGAGATCTGCCTGCATTACAACCGCGGCATCCAGACCGTGGAGGGCTTCCGGAAGACCTGGCAGGAGCTGAAACCCTACGTCAGCCCCGCCCTGTGGGAAGAGACCGACCGGAAACTGACGATCCAGGCCAACGACGGCCGCTGGTGGCGCGACGCCAACGTAGGCTATTTCCAGACCTTCTCCGGCCGCCCGGTTCCGGAGGACGTGGAGCCGCTCCGCACACCCATCGACTCGCTCATTTTCCGCGTCCTCCTCTCCGACCGGCTGGGCATGCCGCAGCATGACGAGGAGGGCAATCCCATCATCGTTTCCATGAGACGTTTCAGAAGACCGTAACCATGAAGAGATTCCTGCTGACGCTCGCCCTCGCGGCGAACCTCTCCCCCGCTTTCGCGCAGACCCGCGACTGGGTCACGACCTGGGCCACCGCCCTGCAGATCGCCGAACCGCACAACCGCCCGCCGGAGCCCGGCCTGGCCGCGAACTCCTTCCGGCAGATCGTGCAGGTGTCCATCGGCGGAAAGGCCATCCGCCTGCATCTGTCGAACCTTTTCAACGCGGATCCGACGGACATCCTCGGCGTGGAAGTCGCCGTGGCCAAGACCATGGGCGAAAGCCCTGAAATCGACGAAAGCACGACCGTCAAGCTGACGTTCGACGGCTGCCCGTCCGTGACCATGGACCCGGGCGCTTCCGTGGTCTCCGACCCGGTTCCCTTCCCGCTGGAAGACCGGATGAACCTCGCGATCACGATTCAGTACGGGCGGATTTCATCGACACTGCTGACCAGCCATCCGGGCTCCCGCACCACGTCCTATATCGCGGACGGCTATACCTCGGATTTCTCCGCGCCTGTTGCTGAGACAAACCATTGGTACACCATCAGTTCCATCGACGTGAAGCCCCGTCGCCGGAGCGCCGCCATCGCCGTCCTCGGCGATTCCATCACCGACGGCCGCGGCACCACGACCAACGGGCAGGACCGCTGGACGGACCAGCTTTCGAAGTCCCTCCTCGCGGATCCTAAGACCCGGAACCTGTCCGTCCTGAACTTCGGCCTCGGCGGCAACTGCGTCCTCCGCGGCGGCCTCGGCCCCACGGGCCAGAGCCGCTACGCCCGCGACCTTTTCGGCCATCCCGGCGTGAAGTACGTCATCCTTTTCGAGGGCACGAACGACCTCGGCGGCAGCCGTGACGGCATGGCGACCGCGGAAGGCATCAAGAAGGTCTGGGCGCAGATCGTCGAGGAAGCGCATGCCCGCGGCATCAAGGTCTTCGGCGCCACCGTCACGCCCGTCAAGGGCAACGGCTATTACTCCCAGAGTCATGAGGCGGGCCGCGTCGCCCTGAACGAATGGATCCGCACGAGCGGCGTTTTCGACGGCGTCATCGACTTTGACAAGATGGTGGCCGATCCTGCGCAGCCCGACCGGCTGGACCCGGCCTTCCTCTACGAGAACGACTGGCTTCACCTGAACGCCGCAGGATACGAAAAAATGGGCTGGGGCGTCGACCACAGCCTGTTCAAATAGCGGATGCAGGGCCTATTGCAGGTCCTGCATCGCTTTCCAGTAATAGTACCAGTAGGTATTCTTGAAGGCGGAAGGGTTCCTGCCGAAACGGCCCATCCGGTCCACTTCCGAGACATCCACCCCGTAACCTCTGACCTCCTCCGGGTTCAGCCGGCCTTGCTGGCTGAGCCAGATAAGGATGGCTTCGTTATACAGGCGCGCCTTCAGCCGGTCCGGCTCATAATCCCGGATGAATCCATCCAGGTCGTAGCATAACAGGTCGTAGCAAAGGAGATAGTGGCGGGCCAGCGTATTGGCGGGATCCGCCTCGAGCAGGTCGAGCAGGACCGCTCTCGGATTCTCCGCCTGGTGCACGAAGTCCTTCCCGGTCAGTCTCGCCCGGGCTTTCGCCAGTTCCGCCTGCGTGGCTTCATCCTGCCGTCCGGGCATCCGGCTCCGGGCCCAATTCCCGTAAAAGAGCGTCCGGCTGAGCATGCTCAGGTACTTCTGCGCGGCGGCGTCTTCGCCCGTGATCAGGTTAATCCGGGCCAGGCGGGTGACGAAACGGGCGCCGGTGTGCCTGGGGGACGCCTGCAGCGAGGTGATGGCGCTCTGTTCCGCCATCGTCATGTCGCCCAGCTGGAACCAGGCCTCGCCCGCCAGGGTGTTCGAAAAGACGGCCCGATCGGCCGAGACGGGGAAAAGAAGGGTGGCCTGGTGATTCTGCGAATGATTGAAGAGCGCGTCTCCCAGTCTTTCCCGCATCGCCAGGGCCAGATTGTAGCAATAGCTCGCTTCCTCCATGTACAAGTCTTTTTCCGAGAGTTTCAGGACGGTGTCCCAATGCTCCCGCGAGACCTCGATATCCAGGCCGAACAAGCGCTCGTCATCCGGCTTGGGGGTACTCCAGAGCCGTCCGTATTGCGGGTGGTAAGGCGAGGCGAACGCCCACGCTCCGAAAGCGAGGAACAGCACCGCGGCGGCATATCGGAGCCAGACGGGCTTGAACTGCAGCGCCAGCAGCACCAGGGACAGATACCCCAGGACGGCAAGCGTATAGCGGGTCATGTAATTGTTGCCGGTCTCCCGCAGGAACGACCAGGCAAAGAACAGGGCGGCGAGCAGCAGCGAAGGCCAATGGCCCATGAAGTGCCGGCAGATCCGGTAAACGACATAGCCGACGGCCGTCAGCAGCAGGGCCACGAGAAGCGGTCCGACGATCGGAAGGCAGAAGAACTGCTCCAGGAAATCGCCGGAAAGGCCGGCCAGCCAGCCCGTTCCCCGGTACGTCTGCCGGATATGGTCCACGTCCCACAGGAACAGGTCCAGCTGCTCCCGGCGCATCAGATGATACGGGTAAGCGAACTGGAAGAAGAGGAAGCTTCCCAGGAACGCCAGCGTCGCGCAGACGGGGCCGGAATAGAATCTGTCAGCCTTCGGGACCATATGTACAAATATGCGTATTTTTAGGAACTTTTCAAAAGAGAAAGGGCGACTCCGTCAAGCCGCCCTTTCCGTCCATACCATCTATTTTACCATTTTTTAACCAATTATTTATGGACGTTTTTCTCGATTATTTGACAGGATAGCCCGGATTCTGGAAAGCTTCCTTCAGGGCCGCTTCCATATTCATGTGGTCCAGCTGATCCTGCGGGATCGGGCGGAGGTAGTGGTACTTCTCGATCTTACGGGTGACGGTGGCCGGGGTGTGGTCGGACTTGCCGGGGCCGCAGATCGTGTAGGTTCCGGCGCGCTGGGCCCAGGTCTGGGTACGGACCAGGTCGAACCAGCGGAAACCGTCGCCGAAGTACTCGCGCATGCGCTCGTCAAGGATGTAGTCGATCGTGATGGTCGCCGGGGTGGCGGCCGTCATGTCCTCGCTGAAGTCGGCCTTGTACTCCTTGTCCCAGTTGACATTGTAGGCCCACTTGCCGGCGCGGGCGCGCAGAACGTTGATGAGGTCGCGGGCGGACTTGCTGCCGGAAGCGCCCTTCACGGCCGCCTCGGCGGCGATGAAGTAGAACTCGGAGAACTTGGCGATGTTGAACGGGCGCGTGCTGGCGGCGTTCGGCTGGCCGGTGCCGCTCGTGTTGGTACGATACGGGCCGAGCTTCCAGATCTTCGGGTACATCAGACGGCTGACACCGCTCGGATTCACCACGTAGTAATCGTAGTCGGCGCTCACGCCGAGCATGGCGATATTGGAGTCATAAGAGTACTTCACGTTGGCATCCTCTTCGTCGAGGAACACCAGGAAGGGCTGGTTCTTGCCGATATGGGCGTCGTTCGGACCGAGGACATAATTCTGCTTTCCGCCGCCGCGTTCCCAGTTGGTACGGAACACATAGACGAAGGTGCCGTCATAGCGGGAATCCTTGTCGCGGTCGATGAAGGTGGCGATGGCCTCCTGGGTAGGAGCCATACGGATCCAAGGACGGCCGCAACGCTGCTCGTCGGTACGGAGAATCGGGTTGATGACTTTGCCGTCGTCGGCCTTGGCCTGCATGTTCGGATAGTTCCAGTTCATCATCCAACCGGCGAAGTTGTCCATGTCGTTACCGCCGCTGTAGCTCAGGCTCGCACCGTTGTACTGCTCGGATTTCTCCGTGTGGTCGGCATAGAGCATGATCTCCTTGTTGCGGTCGTGGGCACCGTCGCTGACTTCATAGAAGTGATCCATCAGGCCGTAGGGGCCCGGGTTGGCGATCGCTTCCATGGAAAGGTCATAGGCCTGCTGGAAGTACCACTTGGCGTCGTGGCCGTCCAGATCGGCGCGGCTGCACTCCGGATAGGTCGGAATCTGGTTCGGGTTCTCCAGCCACCAGGCAAAGGTCAGATAGGCCTTGGCCAGGTACAGGCGGGCGAGGTTCTGGGTCGCGCCGCCCTTCAGGCGGGGATTTGCGGGAAGGTCGCTGATCGCGGTCTTGAGGTCCGGGAAGATGACCTTGGAATAGACCTCGGGAACCGTGTTACGAGTGGACTCGCGGACCGTCGTGCTGTTGAACTTCAGCTCGCCGGCGCCCAGGTCGAGCGGCACGCCGCCGAAAGTCTGGACCAGCTGGAAGTAGTCGAAGGCGCGGAAGAAGCGGGCCTCGGCGATCATCGCCTTGTCCAGGCCCACGGCCACGGCGTTCTCGATGATGCCGTTGGCAGTGTTGATGTAGGTGAAAGCCTGGTTCCACAGGTTGTCGCTGCGGGAGGTGTTGGCGTTCAGGGTTCCGGCGTCGGACATGTCGGCGTCCTTGAAGTTACCGTCGGCGGACTGGGCCCAGGTGGCCTCGTCGGTACCGGTGGTCAGGATGTTGTAGTAGTAGCCGTTGCCATAGAGGAAACGGAGCTGGGCATACAGGGCGGTCACACCTCCCTCGACACCCTGCGCGGTGGAGAAGTAGTCAGGCGTATATTTGGCTTTGGGCGACTCCTCGAGGATCTTGTTGCAGGAACTGGCGAGGAGAGCGACACCGGCGATACCCAATGCGATTTTAGCTATATTTTTCATGTTCGGTTCCGATTAGAAGGTTAAATTGACACCGATGAGGAAGTTACGCGTGTTCGGCGTATTGAAGCCCACGTAGGAGAGACGGGCAGGGCCGGGGATGCCGGAAGCGGTGGAACCGCCGTTGGCGTTCGGCTCCGGATCCAGTCCGGTCTCACGGGTGTACTGGGAGAAGAGCACGAGGCCCGGGTTCTGCAGGGTGGCATACAGACGGAGGTTGTCAATGCCGGCGCGGCGCAGGGCCGGGAGCTTGTGGAATTTGTATCCGAGCGTGATTGTACGGATCTTGAGGTAGGAACCGTCAAAGTAAGCCAGGGTGGAGGCATACTTCGGGTTATCGCTGCTGACCAGGGAACCCGGGCGCGGGTAGCGGGCATTCTTGTTCTCCGGCGTCCAGTAATCGACGTCGATCTGGCCGCGGCGGCCGGTGAGCATGTTCAGGTAGGAGTTCGCGCTGTGCAGGGAGGACAGCAGGATGCCGCCCGCCTGGAAGGCGCCGATCACGGACAGGTCGAAGTTCTTCCAGCCCACGGTGGTGTTGAAACCGCCCTGGAAGTCAGCCTCGGCGCTGATCGGAACGCGGTCGGTGGAGTTGATGGGACGCACCGGGGTGCCGTCCTCTTTGTACTCGCCATGGTACTTGACCTTGATGGAGCCGATGGCCTGCTTCATGCCGTTCACCTCGGTGCTGGGTTCGAGGTCGTCCATGTACTTGTCGCCTTCCTGCCAGAGACCGTCATACTCGTAGTCGTAGAGGCAGTTCAGCGGATAACCGACGAACCAGGCGTTGCCTTCGTCGCGTTCAGAACCGTCGGCCAGGGAGACGAGCTTGTTGCGATTGGCATAGACGTTCACGCCGGCGGTCCAGGTCCAGTCACGGCTTTCGATGATCGTCCCGTTGAGGGTGAATTCGATACCGCGGTTCTGCGTGGCGCCGATGTTGGCGGTGTAGGAGTTCACGCCGGAGGTGGCGGGCAGACGGAGGTTGAGGAGGATGTCCTTGGTGGCGACCCGGTAGTGCTCGATGGTACCGCGGAGACGGCCCTTGAAGAAGCTGAAGTCGACACCGAAGTTCCAAGTCTGGGAATACTCCCAGCCGAGTTCGGCGTTCGGAAGGACGGACGCGTAGAAACCGGTCCGGTAATCGTCGCCGAAGTTGTAGTTGCGCGTGCTCAGCTGACCGAGGGTGGCATAGGCGGCGATGGCCTGGTTGGAGGTTTCACCGTAACCGACACGGAGCTTGAGTTCGTCCAGCCAGCCGCGGGTGTTACGCATGAAGGACTCGTTGTGAAGGTTCCAACCGACGGAGACGGCCGGATAAGTGTGCCACTGATGGCCGGGAGCCAGGCGGGAGGATGCGTCGGAACGGACTGCGGCGGAAATCATGTAGCGGTCGTCGTAGGTGTACATGATACGGCCCATGTAGGAGATGAGGCCGGTCTGCGTGTAGCTGCCGCCGTTCACGGTGATGTCGGAAGCGAGGGCGCTGCCGATGTTGTAGTACTGGAACGCCTCGTTGGGGATGTTCTTGGCGCTGATGGACTGACCCGTGCGGGTGGTCTGCTCGGCGGAGTAGAGCGCTACGGCGTTGATGTGGTGCTTGCCGAAGATGCGGTCGTAGGTCAGGAGGTTCTCGACAGTCCAGTTGAAAGTGTCGTTGTACGACCAGGAAGCGCTATTGGGATTGGCGGCGGAGGCGTTCACGCCCGTGCCGGTGAAGGAACCGCCCTTGGAGTTGCGGTAGTTCAGGCCCACGCTGGTCTTGAAGTTGAGACCTTCGATCCAGGGGAAGTAGAACTGGACGTAACCGGTGTTGTAGGTCGCGATCGACTTGGACTCGTTCAGCCAGAGACCCTTGGCCGTGAGGTCCTCGACGCGCTCGCGCGAAAGGACATACTGGTCATTGTCGGAAGGCATGTTGATACGCCACTTGAGCTCCTTGTTCTCGTCGAAGGGAACCACGAGCGGGGACTTGGACAGGGCGGCGTACATATCCACCTGGTTACCGGTGTTGGTGGCGTAGGAGGTGTTGGTGGTGAAGCCCACGCGGAACCACTGGCCGATCCGCTGGTCAACACCGCCGCTGAGCGCGATGCGGTCGTAGCCCTGGGTCGGGATGACAGCCTCGTCATTATAATAGGTGACGCCGAAGCGGTAGCTGCCGCTCTTGGTGCCGCCGGAGACGCTGAGGTCGTAGTTCTGGGTGTAGCCGTCGCGGTAGAGCATGTCCTGCCAATCGGTGAACTGCGCGTCGTCCTCATCCAGGGTGTTCTTGTACTGACCGGCCATCTGGCGCATCTGGATGTACTTTTCGCGCGGCATCATCGGATACTTGACGGCTTTCTTGAGGGTCGCGTAAGTATTGAAGGACACCTTCGGAGCCTGGCCCTCGACACCTTTATAAGTGGTGATGAGGATGACGCCGTTGGCACCGCGGGAACCGTAGATGGCGGTGGAGGCGGCGTCCTTGAGGATGTCCATGCTCTTGATGTCGCTCGGGGAGATGTCGGTGAGGGAGCCCATGAACGGCATGCCGTCGAGGACGATGAGCGGATCGTTGGAGGCGGACAGGGAACGCTGGCCGCGGATACGGATCTGCATCGAGGAACCCGGCTTGGAGTTGGTCTGGGTCATCTCGACACCGGCGACGCGGCCTTCGAGGGCGCGCGTGACATCGCCGGCGGGAACCGCGCGGAGGTTGTCACCGCCCACCGAAACGATGGAGCCGGTCACGTCCTGGCGGCGGGCCGTACCGTAACCGATGACGACCGTGGCGTCGATCTGCTCGGCGTCATCGGCAAGGACGATGTCGATCCGGCTGCGGGCCTGGACGGGAATCTGCACGGTGGTGTAGCCCATGCAGGACACTTCGAGGATCGCGGACGGACTCACCTGGAGGGAATACGTACCGTCGACACTCGTGACGGCGCCGTTCGAAGAGTTGACAACCATCACGGCAGCGCCCGGGATGGCCACTCCGCTCTCGTCCGTGACCGTACCGGAGACACTGATGGTCTGCGCGAGGGCGAAGACCGGCAGCATCAGGGCGACAGCCAGGGACGCAAGCGTTTTCTTAAGGTTAATTCGCATAGTGATTAAAATTAAAATGTTGATTAAGTTGGTTCGGTTCTTTGCGATGTCGCTTTTGCAAAAATATCATCTTTACAAACGTTTGCACACTATGGTTGTAACAATAGTTATAAATTTTGTACCACGCCCTTTGCGGGTCAAAAAGAATTAGTATTTTTGTAACAAACCCGAAACAAAAATGAAAAAGCGCCTGATTTTCTTCCTTTTACTGACCACCTTCTTGTATCCGGTCTCCGCCCAGACCTCCCGGCTATACACCTCGGAACTGGGACTCCCCAACTCCCAGATCAACCGGATCTGCCAGGACGGACACGATTTCCTGTGGGTATGTACCGAGGGCGGTCTCCTGCGCTTCGACGGCGTTTCTTTCGAGGAATTCAGGCACGACCAGAACAACGATTTCTCCCTCCTCAGCGATTCCGTCCATGATTTCTGCGAGGACGGTCATGGCGTGAAATGGGTGGGGACGGCTTCCGGACTGGCCATCTTCGACTCCGAGCACAGCCGGTTCAGCCGCTTCGACCTGCAGGATTCGCGGCAGCCGGATTCCCGGCAGTTCATCGGGAAGCTCATTATGGTACCCGGGCGCACGGGGAACAACCTTCTGTTCGTCATTACGGGCGGTTCGGGCATCTATGTCATCGACACCGGACAGCAGACCGTGCTGAACGACAAACGGGAGAAGATATACGCATCCGTCCCGGACGAGCACATCAGCGCCGCGCTCCTGGACGCCGGCCGCCGCCTGTGGATCGTCCCGGACAGGAACGGACTTCCGGTCATCCTGAACGTGGACACCCTGGACCCCTGTGCCGACGTGCGCTGGGATCCGGACCTGGTCCGCGCGGCCGACGGCATCCGGATTACGGCCCTGGCCGAGGACCCGGTCACCCGCAACATGCTGATCGGTACCGACCACGGACTCCTTGTATTTGACAACGCGACGCATACGGTGCGGCGCGCGCGCGGAAAGAACGCCGGGAAAACGGCCATCTCGAGCGCCATCTTCAATAACCAGGCTCGTCTGGAGGACGGCCGCAGTTTCCTGCTGGGCGACGAGAACGGAGGCCTGCTCCTGTTCGATATCGCGACGGAAGAGGTCCGGCCGGGCATCCTCCCCTCCATGCGGAGCACGTCCGACAACTGGAAAGCGACCGTCATGTTCGAGGACAACCAGGGCAACGTGTGGCTGGGCCTGTACCAGAACGGCCTGCTCGTGGCGCCCAAGTCGATGTTCGGCTTTTCTTACCTGGGCTTCGACAAGAACGGGATCCCCGGGCAGAACAGTGCCTGCGTCATGTCGCTCTATGACGACGGGAGACGGCTCTGGGTGGGAACCGACGGCGCCGGCCTTTTTTGCACGGAGCCGGGCGGAAAGCAGACGAACTACAACAAGGACAATTCCGGGCTCACCAACAACGCCGTGATGTGCGTGGAGGGAGACAAGCACGGAAACCTGTGGATCGGCACCTATCTGGACGGCCTGTTCTATAAGGATGCGGGCGGGAAAATCCGCCTCTTCCCGGAGCAGGGAGGCATCGGAACGATGCGTATCCGCACCTTGGAATACGACGAGAAACGGGACCTGCTGTACGTGGGGACCTACGGCGCCGGACTCGTGGTCATCGACCCGGCCAGGCTCCGGATCGTCCAGTCGGTCGTCGATGAAGAGTACCTGTGGATCAGCGCTTTGCACCTGGACAAGAGCGGGCTTCTGTGGGTGGGCACCTACAACGGTCCGTTCCAGTTCGAGGCCGAAACCGGGCTGATCGTCCCGTTCCATCCCGACATGAGCTCGGCCAGAATCTATTCCATCGCCAGCGACGACGACGGGAACATTTGGTTCGGCACCGGAGACGGTCTGTTCTGCACGGACGCGGAAGGCAGCGTCCTGATGCACTATAACGAGAAAAGCGGACTGGCCAACAACGTCATCCGCGACATCGTCCCCTCCCAGGCGGGAAATGTCTGGATCTCGACGGCCGGCGGTCTCTCCCGGCTCAACACGCGGACAGGCGTCCTCACGTCCTTCCATGTCACCGACGGCCTCCAGAGCAACGAATTCCGCTCCGGCGCCGTCGCCCGGTCCGCTTCCGGGCTGCTGTATTTCGGCGGCACGAGCGGCGTGACCGCCTTCTCGCCGCGCCTCGTCGACGGCAACGGACACAAGGTTCCGCAGGTCTTCCTTTCGCGCCTGCGGGAACTGGAGCGGGACATCGAATACGACCCCAACCTGGGCAATGCCAACCTGATCGACAAGCACATCTCGGAGGCCACCCGCATCCTGGTCCCGACGGGCACCGACCTGTTCTCCCTGACCTTCTCCGTCCCGGAATACACCAACCCGATGCGCATTGCGTACGCCTGCCGCCTGCGCGGCTTCGACTCTGACTGGAAGACCATTCCGGCCCGCCATCGGACCGCCACCTATACCAATGTGCCGCCCGGACGCTATACCTTCGAGGTGAAGGCCTTCTTTGAGGGGATGCCGGAAGAGTATTCCATGCGGAGCATCGACATTCAGGTGGAGGCGCCCTGGTACCGTACGCGATGGGCGTATGCCGTCTATCTCCTGCTCCTGTCGGCCGTCGGATATGCCCTTTACCGTCTGTGGCGGCGCCGGGAACAGCGCAAGCAGGAGATGAAGGACGCCGAACTGAAAGAGCTCCGGCTGGGCCTTTTCACCAACCTCACGCACGAAATCCGCACCCCGCTCACGCTCGTGATGGGCCCGCTGCGCACGCTGCGTGAATCCGAGCAGGATCCCGCCCAGAAGGACACCTACAACCTGATGTACCGTAACTGTCTGCGTATCAACCGCCTCGTCAATCAGCTGATGGACCTCCGGAAGGTCGATGCGGGGCAGATGCCGATGCATTTCCGGCGGACGGACCTCGTGTACTTCATCCGGGACATCATGAAATCCTTCTTCACCATGGCCAAGTCCAAGGACATCCATTTCACGATGTCGCCGGCCCGGGAGGAGGAATTCCTGTGGATCGACCAGGGAAACTTCGACAAGATCATCTACAACATCCTCTCAAACGCCTTCAAGCATACCCCGGAAGGCGGACGGATCCATCTGTCCATTTCCGAACCCATCCCCAACCGCAACATCCTGCAGGCGGACGTCCGCGAATACGTGGAGATCTCCGTCTTCAACTCCGGCAGCAAGATCGAGGACAGCTATATCAGCCGGGTGTTCGACCGCTTCGTGCAGATCGACCCTTACGACGCCAACACGGGGTCGGGCGTGGGGCTGAACCTCGCCAAGATGCTCGTGGAACTGCACCACGGCACCATCGAGGCGGAAAACCTCGAAGACGGCGTCGTGTTCCGCGTGCGCATCCCGGCGGGCAAGGACCATCTGACCGAAGCGGAACTGGTGGAGACCACTCACCACAAGGACCTCTATGACCGGATGGCGGATACGCCGGAAGCCCGCCTCGAAGAGGAGACGCTGTTCGTTCCGACGGAAGAAGGGCGGCCGGAAAAGACCCTCAAGGCCCGCAAGAACCTGCTCGTCGTGGAAGATGACGAGGAGACCAGGGAATACCTCCGGAAGCTGCTGCGCGGCAAATACAACGTGACGGTGTGTGCGAACGGCAAGGAGGCCTGGCCCGTCGTGTCCACCACCCTCCCGGACGCCGTGATCACCGACCTGGTGATGCCGGAGATGAACGGCCGGGAACTCTGCGTCAAGATCCGCCAGAATCCGTCCACCAACCATATCCCGGTCATCGTCCTGACCGGACAGGACAGCGAAAAGGAGCAGGAGGAAGCCAGCGAGAGCGGGGCCGACAAGTTCCTGTCCAAGCCCGTTTCCGTCTCCCTGCTGCTCAGTTCCATCGCCCAGGTCATTTCCGCCCGCGAAACCGTCAAGGGCAAGTTCGCGCCGGCCATGGAGTACGATTACACCGGCATCAAGATGGGTTCCGCCGACGAAGCGCTGATGCGCCGCATCGTGGAGAGCATCCACACGCACCTGGAGAATCCCGACTTCGACGTCGCGGCCCTCTGCGCGGACGTCGGCATCAGCCGCGTGCACCTCAACCGCAAGCTGAAGGAGAACGGAAACGTACCGCCGAGCACCCTCATCAAGTCTTTCCGGATGAAACAGGCCGCCTACCTGCTCGCCAACAATCAGGTCAACGTGTCCGAAGTGGCTTACCGCGTCGGATACGCCTCACATTCATACTTTTCCAGCACGTTCAAGGATTTCTTCGGGATGACGCCCCGGGAGTTCGTCTCCCGGTACATCGACAACCCCGATGATTCAAATCTTAAAAAACTTTTCGAATAACGCGAAACCGCTGGTACAAATTTTAAAATGATTGATTCCGTTACGAATCCGTAAGTATGTCCGATTTGTTACTTTTGCAGAAAAACAAACCCGACATGGATCCTAAACGCTTCACTCCCCTTCTGCTGGTCTTTTCGCTCCTTCTCAGTCTTCCGGTCCTGGCCATCGACCACCCCGGCGCCACCGCCCCGGGACAGGCGGCCGGACGCTTCGGCCTCGTCCGCGACGGGGTGCCCGCCGCCGTGGTGACGGATGCGGCCGACCTGCCGGGCGTACGGATCGCGGCGGAGACGCTGCGCGAGGATTTCGCCCGCGTATGCGGCGTCAAGGCTCCGGAAACGGGAGCGCGCGCCATCTACGCCGGTACGATGGACAGCCCGCTGATCAAGCGGCTCAGCGCGGAAGGGCGCATCGACCTTTCCTCCCTCAAGGGGCAGTATGAGACTTATATTCTGAAAGTTATCGACGAGAATACCTTGATCGTCGCCGGCGCGGACATGCGGGGAGCCATCTACGGCATCTACGAGATTTCCGAGCAGATGGGCGTCTCGCCGTGGTATGACTGGGCCGATGTGCCCGTCCCGCACAGCACGGACCTGTCGATGGCGCCGGGAACCTATACCGTCCCCCAGCCCGCCGTCCGCTACCGCGGCATCTTCCTCAACGATGAAGCGCCCTGCCTGACATCGTGGGTGAAGAACACCTATGGCACCGAATACGGCGACCACCGCTTCTACGCGCGGGTCTTCGAGCTCCTGCTCCGCCTGCGGGCCAATTTCATGTGGCCGGCCATGTGGGACTGGGCCTTCTATGCCGATGATCCCGAAAACAGCCGCACGGCGGACGAAATGGGCATCATCATGGGCACGTCCCACCACGAGCCGATGGCCCGCAACCATCAGGAATGGGTGCGCAGAAGGGGCGCCGACGGGAAATGGGACTACCTGGAAAACCAGAAGGTCCTGGACAGGTTCTTCACCGAAGGCATGGAGCGCGCGAAGGATACCGAGGACCTGATCACCATCGGCATGCGGGGTGACGGCGACGCCGCCCTGGGCCGGGAAGGACAGGAAGCCCAGTACATCGGCCTGCTCGAGAATATCATCAAGAACCAGCGCAAGATCATCCGCAAGGTGACCGGACGGCCGGCGTCGGAGCGCCCCCAGGTCTGGGCCCTGTACAAGGAAGTGCAGCAGTATTACGACCTCGGACTCCGCGTTCCGGACGATGTCACCATCCTCCTGTCCGACGACAACTGGGGCGACGTCCGCAAACTCCCGACCGCGGCCGAGCTGAACCGCAAGGGCGGCTGGGGCCTTTACTACCACGTGGACTACGTGGGCGCCCCGCGCAACTCCAAGTGGCTCAATATCACCCCTATCCAGAACATGTGGGAACAGCTCCAGCTCACCTACGACTACGGCGTGGACCGGCTCTGGGTGCTGAACGTCGGCGACCTGAAGCCGATGGAGTATCCCATCACCCTGTTCCTGGACATGGCCCGCCGGCCGAAGGATTTCACGGTGGACAACCTGCTCGACCACACCCGTGCCTTCTGCGCCGCCGCTTTCGGCGAGGACCAGGCCGATGAGGCCGCCCGCATCCTCAACCTGTACAGCAAGTACAGCGGCCGCACGACGGCGGAGATGATGGATTCCCGGACCTACGACCTCCCTTCCGGCGAGTTCCGGCAGGTGTGCGACGATTTCGTCCGGCTGGAGGCGGAAGCCCTGCGGCAGTACCTGGCGCTGGATCCGGCCTGCCGGGACGCCTACCGGGAAATCATCCTCTTCCCCATCCAGGCGCTGTCCAACATCTATGACATGTATTACGCGCAGGCGATGAACCGTTCGCTCGCGGAGCGCGACGACCCGGCCGCCAACCTGTGGGCCGACCGCGTGGAGCGCTGCTTCGCCCGGGACGCCGTCCTGATGAAGGAATACAACAAGGAAATCGCCGGCGGAAAATGGGATGGGATGATGACGCAGAAGCACATCGGCTATTTCACCTGGAACGACAACTTCCCGGCGGACCGCCTCCCCCGCATCCAGCGCGTCGGGGACTCGGCTCCGGGCGGATACGTCTTCCCCGCCGATTCCCGCGGCTTCACGGCCATCGAAGCGGAGCATTGGCAGAAAGCCGTGGCCGCCGACGGCATCGACTGGACCGTCATTCCCTACATGGGCCGGACCCTCAGCGGCATCGCCCTGATGCCCTATACGCTGCCTACCGACGGCGCCTCATTGACCTACCGCGTGGAAATCCCGGAAGGCGTGACCTCGGTGAAGGTCCATGTCATCACCAAGTCCACCCTCGCCTTCAACAATACGGGACACCGCTACAGCGTGGAATTCGGCGGAGGGAAGGCCGTGCAGTTCTTCAATGAACGGCTGAACGAGGATCCCGCCAACATCCATTCCGTCTATTACCCCACCGTGGCCCGCCGCGTCGTGGAAACGATAACCGACCTCCCCGCCTCCGCCGGCTGGCAGGACCTCGTACTGAAGCCCCTCGACCCCGGCATCGTGTTCGAGAAGGTCGTCATCGACTATGGCGGCTATACGCCGCAGTTCCTCTTCGGGAACGAATCCCCCGCCTACAGGAAGAGCGTCACGCCGAGCGAGCAGTAATCGAACTGCACGCCGCCGTCCGGAACGATGCGGGAGGTGGTGGGATAATACTTGAAGAACACGGCGGCATCCTTGAAGCCGACCATGCCCACGAAATCGAAGGTGAACGGGCGGACCTGTCCGTCGGAAACGGCGGAAGATTCGGTTACGTCGCCGGTCTCGAGCGTGAAGTTCGTCCAGGACGTCAGGTTCAGGTTCGCCTCGGCGCCGGCGCTGATCCAGAAATAGTCGTTCACGTGCACCGTCGCCAGGACCGGGATGCTCAATGAGAAAGTATGCAGCGAGCTGCGCTGTTTGCCGATCTTAGTCTCGTCAGGAAGGGTGAAGGCAGGTTCCTGCTTCGGTGTCTGACCCTGCGTCTTGTCCTGACCTTCTCCCTGACCTTCTGCCGGACTTCCTCCCGGATTCTGGTCCTTGAGAGGCCATTCGGTCACCTGGGGAATCTTCTGCAGGTCCAGATAGAAACGGGAGTCGCGGGTCGAGAAGAACTGCCACTTGCAGTCCATGCCGACCGAGAGGTTCACGGCAGGCATGGGTTCGAAGTTCAAGGCCAGGGCGTTGATGGCGAGTTCACCGCCGCCGTGGGGCGTGAAAGCCTCCGATTCCGCGATGCTGTAACCGACGAACACATGGTCCAGGAGATTGATGGAGAGCAAGCCATCCTCGGCGGTGAAAACGACAGAGGAAAGCAGCGTGGTAGGGGTTGTGGGAGCGGGACGAGCAGGCTGCTGCGCAAAAACGGGGAGCGCGAGCAGGCTCATGACGAGGTAAGCCGTTAATCTCTTCATTTTTATAAGCCTTAGTAGAACAAAGATACGATTTTTTTCGGAACGCGTCACTCTTTGTAGGGATTAAGTCCCGCCCGTTCGCAGAGATAGAGATAGAGGGTCTCGTAGGCGGGTTTACGGGCGTAACCGCTTCCTTTGTACAGCAGCGGCATGTTATTCTCGCCCACCCAGGAATCCTTGTCATTGATGCCCCAGATCGTGATTCCGCCCCGCTGAGCTTCGGGAACGATCTCCAGATACTTCTCGAAAATGAACTTGTACAGGTCGGCCTGCGCCTGCTCATCCTTGCACTTGATGTCCAGTTCGGAAATGCGAACCATCCGGCCGGTGGCGGTGAGATCCCTCAGGCTGGCCTCGATCTTTTCCCTCAGATTCTGATCGCCCATGTCCAAATGCATCTGCGTCCCCACGCCGGTTACCTGCGGGTTGCCCTTCACATAGTTGCAATAGGCCGTTCTCTTCGCTTCTATCGTCTCGAGGTTGTAATCATTCAGGTACAGGACAGCGGTCTTGCCGTAGCGTTTCAATGCATCCGTCGCATAGGCGAAAGCCTTGTCCACCCACACCTTGGTGCTCGGGAAATACTTTCCCCAGACGAAAACGTTGTCTCCGGTGGTATTCGACGCATTGCGAAAATCGACGGGCCAGTCCGTAAACGTCTCATTCACCACATCCCAGCCATACACGTCGAAATGCTCCACCATCTTGTACACCCAGTCGCGGTAGACATAGCCGACGGCGTCGTTCGCCAGCTCGCCGGACAGGTCGATTGCAGGCCGGAATGCGGGAGCCTGACGACGGGCCGGAGCGGAAGCCGCGCCCGATGCCGGTTCCAGCCGGATATCGTCGATGTAGTAAGTGACCGGATCGACACCGCCGTAGAAGCCGAAAGAGAGTCCAGTGCCGGATTCGACGGTATATTCATAACTCTGATAAGTCCAGTCGGTACCCACTTTCGGGAAAGACCCGGACATGGTACTCGGATATTTTTCGTTTCCGTCTCCCCGGATGTCAATCTGGAAATCAGCCTCCTTGCTCGCCCGCGCATACCATGAGATGCGGTAGGTCTTTCCGGGCGTGACCGGGAAAGGATTCGTAACCGCCTGGACGTCCCAGCTGTCTTTCGCAAAACCGGAAGAATTGTCCATCTTCAGCGAGAGGGAGCCACCGTGGGCCTGCTCATTCGTAACGGACACATAATCAATACCATTGCAGAAGGCAAAAAGGCCGGACGAGGTCAACTGTCCGACGCCGCCGGGAGTGAAGTTCTCGAAGTCGATGACGACCGGTTCCTCCGAATCATCGCCGGAAGGCTGGCTGCCATCGGTCGCGACGATGCGGATATTGTCGATGACAACGTCTTTCGAGACGATGAACCGGCAGGCGAATTCGCCGATGGACGCGACCGTCAGGGTGACGGGATATTTGCACCACGCGTCGGAAACGCGCGTCCGGACTTCCTGGCCATCGACGGAAACGAGTCTCATGGTTCCTTCGCTCTCGAGGCTCTTGGCCCAGATGGAGAAGACATATTCCTTTCCGGCTTCCAATTCCGCATTGACCTGCAAGGAAGCCTCGTCGGAGACGGCTCTCGCGGCATAGTCACCGGCGAAGACATCATACGGTTGCTGGCTGCTCCGGACCATTTCGAACCCCTCGGCGACAAACCCGTCAAGGGTGCCGGTCTCGAAGTTCCAGTTCTGTCTCACGAGGGAGGCGCTGTTGTTCGGGACGGTCTTGGCGATCACGCTGTTCAGGTAGTCGCGCTTCTGCTGGCTGTGCCAGCCGAGGGTATGGCCGAAGAGTTCATTCCCGCAGTCCTTGGCCCACCTTGCCATCTGGTCGGCCTGGGAGAACACGTAACGTCCGTCCCACTGCACAATCCCGTCATGCTTCATCTCGTTGCCGAACGTGACGGCGGCGAAATCGCGCCGGAGGATAGTGGAGACGAAACTGGTGTTCCGAGAGTATTCCCAATACGTAAACGAAACGCCCAGCTTGATGCCCGCCGTCGCGGCCAGATCCTTCAATTGATATTTTTCATAGTCCACCACCGGGTCCGTCGGAGTCGGGGGCTCCGGTTTTTCGTTCCCGCCCTGACCGGAGGGCGTGACCGGCTGGGGATCCTTCCCGCAGGACTGTCCTGCAAGCAGGATAAGAGAAAGCAGAATATATGCGGATAGTTTCTTCATATGCGTTTTCGAATGGGATAAGTTTTCAAAAATACAAAGAATTCTCCCCATTTGATACACGCGGGTCCATTTCGCACGAATTCGTTTCAAAATCGGTACAATTTGTTATATTTGTAACAATTATGAAACATTCCGTTCTAACCACACTGCTGTTTTTTGCACTCCTGATACCTGCCCGCGCACAGATGGCACGGCTTTACACGTCCAATTCCGGACTTCCCAGCAGCCAGGTCCATCGGATCTACCAGGATTCGCGCGGATTCATCTGGATCAGTTCGGAGAACGGTCTCTCCCGGTTCGACGGAATGGACTTCACCACCTTCCGTTTCTCCCGCGACAAGGGGGACGGCCTGGCCAGCGACCTGGTCCCGACCGTCTTCGAGGACAGCCGGGGCGTCCTGTGGGTGGGCACGTCCCGGGGATTGCAGACGTTCGATCCGGACAACAGCTCCTTCCATCTCGTGGACGTGAACGGCGCTCCGGAGACCGCGTCTCCGTACGTTTCCGACATCCTTGAGTTCAAGACCGGCGCCGAATCGTCCGAACTGTGGGTGGCGACATCCTCGCAGGGCGTCTATATCCTGGACACGGAGACGCACGCCATGAAGGACGACCGGCGCGAGCTCCTGGGCAGCAATCTTCCGACCGCCTTCATGAACCGGATGTTCCTGGATTCCGCCGGACACGTGTGGCTGGCCGGAGAGACCGGCGGCCTGACGGTGGTGGACGGAGCGACGCTGCGCCGGATGGACATCACCATCGACGAGGGCATCTTTGTCCGGAGTTTCGCCGAAGATTCCGCCACCGGAGACGTTCTCATCGGCACGATGAACGGCCTGTTCATCTACGAAGCGGCAGCGGGGCGGATCCGTCCGTCCGCCGACCCGGACGCCCGCTCCTGCGAGGCGGTTTCGCTGCTGCCCAACCAGGCGAACCAACGAGCCGGGGAGAAGACCTACATCGTCGGCACCGAGTCGCAGGGCCTGCATGTCTATGACCTGGCGGCGGACCGCGTCCGGGAAGCCAGCCTGTCCCGGATTCCCTACGACATGTCCCGCTGGAAGATCCATGCCCTGACGGAAGACAACCAGGGGAACGTGTGGGTAGGCGCTTTCCAGACCGGCGTCCTGGTCGTGCCCAGGTCCATGTACGGCTTCGACTACCTGTCCGTCGGCCCCAGCGGCATGTACGGCCAGCAGCATGCCTGCGCCACCTCCATCGTCCGCAACCCCACCGACGGGTCTCTCTGGGTCGGGACGGACGGCGGCGGTATCCTCCGCGTGGGAAAGGACGGCGGCCGCACCTTCTTCACGGCGGCGAATTCCGGCCTCACGAACGATTCCGTGATGGCGCTCGCCTTCGATTCGCACGGGACTTTATGGGCCGCCACCTATCTGGACGGCCTGTTCACCTATACGCCCTCGACCGGCTTCCGTCCCTTCGCGGACCAGGAATCCATCGGCTCCCGGAACGTCGTGAGCCTTGCCTATGACGCCGGGAAGGACATCCTGTACGCCGGAACCTACGGCGCCGGCTTCGCCATCATCTCCCCCGCATCCCGGAAAGTGGAGCAGACGATCGTCCAGGACCTCATCAAGTGGGTGAGCGCCCTGATGATCGACA
>JAEEGK010009023.1_pt1 | contig 23403 bp, 19 predicted proteins | sample 8958771 | NCBI WGS metagenome assembly JAEEGK01 (sample SAMN16246547, study PRJNA631951) | gut metagenome | biome: gut microbiome; feature: rumen; material: SC-attached | host: Bos | place: Iran: Karaj | collected 2018-10
CTTGGTTTGAAAAACTTGGAGGTATTTTTGGTGTTGCCAAAAACGGACAAGGCCAAGAAACTCGAATCGGAACAGGTCCAATGGTAGATTTATCTCCTTTTACTGATAATATACCTAGCCCATTTGTTAATAATTATAAACCTACAAATATAACTCCTCCAATAGTTATTGAACCTCAAAAAGTGCAGAATGGATATATAATATATTATAAAGTAAATCAAACAAATATAAGAAGAGAACTACACGTTGCAAATTCTGAAGATTCTGCAAAAATGAGAAAATGGTGGGGTAAAACAATGGTAACTATAGATAGTATTGTTCCTCATTATGAAATGAAACAATAAAAAAATAAAGAAATGAAATCTAAGAAGCTTTTTTTATCTATAACAATAAATATAGTGTTGATAATCGCATTATCTATTAGTTTGTATTGTACTATAAAGCAAAGGAATGTCATAAGAACTGCTATTGAAATAATAGAAGAAATGACAAAAAAAACAAAAGAAGACTTTGCTAATGATTTTCAATATTTTGAAATGCAGAAATCTTTCATTGAAGAAAAGATAGATTCTTTTTATCTGAAAAAAAATGAAAATATAGATAATGTAAAAAAGTATTATGAAACAACAATAGGCTATCATTCTGAAGATAAATTGGTTTTTAATACATTAAAACGAATGTCTCCACAAGCATTGCCTTATGAATTGTTTTCAAAACTATTAGAATATCAATTTATTGCGGAAAGAACAAAAGAAGGTTATACGAGTTTTTTTTGGTTAGATGGTGTTGGCGTTAATATCATATCCAAACAAGATACGATTAATTTAGGGGAAAAGTATATTTCTGAATTTGTTCTCTCTGGAGATATTTTTAACAAAAAACAAAATCCTATTATTGTAATGGATGGTGATACACTGATGGTTTATGACAACTTTTTTTATGGTTCTTATCAATTTATAGAAAACACTGAAAAAAGAGGAATTATCAAACATCAAGGTTATATGACATTTTTTCATCCGTCAATGGGAATAACTAAACTTCCTATAGATTTTGAATATTATGTAAAATAATAATATGAAACCTAACGACAGCAACACCTTGTATGCTCTCCATACCAACTTTAACGGTAGCATAGAAAAGATAAGCGACCATGCCGGCAATATAGGCAAAGCAAACCCTCTCTCCTATTCCTATTTCTGTTTAGTACGCATTTTGACCGGCAAGTTTTTAAATAAAAAAAAGAGTGGCATAGCCACTCTTTTTTATTGATTAATTCTTCTATAATGATTATCTTTTTACAAATTTGCTTATAGCCACTTTGCCATTGAGAAGTTGTGCTCTTACAAAGTACATACCTGCCGGCAAATTGCTGATATTTATGCTATTTGATTGACTTGTCAATAATTGTTGCCCGTTAACGGCAAATATTTCCACCTTGCTCACTTCGGCATTAATATTTAAAATATCTCTAACAGGATTTGGATAAATACTCAACTCTTCGCTGGCAACTTCTTCAATGCCTACGCTTTCTTTCATGTCGATTCTTGAACGAGGAACTATATAGTTGACATTGTAACTATAAATGATAATACCGGTAATGTCTTCTTTTGTCGAAGGAATAACATCTCCGATATAGTTTGCATCATAAAAATGCGTACGCATTGCCTCTCTGTCCATGGAACCATCGTTCAAAGTATATTGCGTATTGACAACAAATTTTGCCGAACCGTCTGCACTGGCAAAAGTAACACCTTGCACTTGTGCCAACATACATTGTTTGGCAAACATCAAAGTAGTATCATCCAAATCGCTTAAAGTAATGATAATAGGAGTAATATTATCTCCGTCCGGATCGATATCGGTAGGATTTTCTGTCGGAACAAATTGCAACAAACCATAATAACTCGTCAATTTTCCTTTCAAATTCGTTACCGCATCGCCTTGTAGCATTGAAGAAACTATCACGCCGTTGTTGTCATCTATCACGATGGCAGCCGTTGAATCTTGAATAAATTTTTGATTTCTATTGCTTTGCGTATAAGTTACCGTTGCCCTGCCTGTGTACAAATATTCTGTAGTATTGTCAGCAGCAAAGTTTCTCAATTCTGCCAGTGTTTTAGCAGTTCTTTCCATTGGGAAGCCAAACATAAATGAATGCATGGAAGCAACTCCGATAGCAACACCTGCCGTATCTTCTATATCACCGGCAACTGTCAATATGTAAGTGATGCCTTCTGTTAAAGCACTCACTGTCAGACTAACGGTTTTCAAATCAGACGACAAAGACGCTGCACTTATCGTTACATTATTATTGATAGAATAATTGGCAATATCCTCTGCTGTAGTTGCATCCATGGCATTGTTGAATGCCACATCTACATTTGTTAACGATGTTGCTGTTACTGATTTCACCTCCGGTGTTGCAACGGTACCATATTCATCTGCACGAATGACAATATTGTCTAAACGATTGTTTCCTCCTGCATTGCTGGCTCCGTTAAAAGTCCATTTTACATATACAGTTTCCATATTATCGGTTCCTGTTGCTAAAATATCATTCAAAGCAATAGAATCCTTATAGAAAGAACCTGTGGTAGAAATAGTTTTTGTTACCGGCGTACAATAGGTTACACCATCGGTACTTACTGAAAAATGATGTGTGCCGGCACCGGCAGTAGTGGCTCTTACAATATAACTCAATACTGCATCTTGATAGCCTTTGGTGGTAAATTTGAAAACAATAGAACTATCGTTTGTATTGCCTAATATAGCCAAGGCATAACTTGCCAAAGCCGTGTCACGAGGATCGTTTAATGTTGCTCCGGAGAATATCTTCAACATGGTATCGCTGATAGTATGAGCAAAATTGGAAGATGTATATTGTCCGTTTAAATACAATGTTGCAGTTGATGCTTCTAAACCTGCATTGGCATCAAAAAGCACATTCGAACTGTAAATGATGGATGTATCAGCTACATCAAATGTCCAACCTGCAATGACATAAGAAGGTGCCGGTGTCGGCATCTCAAAATCTAAATCTGTCATTGATCGTGCTGTGATATAATGTTTATTGTTGTTGCAAGTTACAATTCCTGTAATATTGCCTACAATGGTTGCATAAGGTATGATGGTGGAAATATAATCTGCTTGATAAAAACCGGTATAAAACAAAGCCGTATCTCCCATTAAACTATCTGCAATAGAATAATATTTGTTGGTGGCAAAGGTTATATTACCATCTCCTGCCGGAAACCAAATATTTTCTAAGGTTACCAATTGCGATTGATAGCCAGCAATAAATGTTGCATCTGCCAATTGTGCCAAGGTAAGCGGTTTGGGTGCTATTGTTTCTCCAACTGCCTGAATATCGTTAACGGTATCTATATTAACTATTGGTACCAATTGCAACGAACCTTTATAAATTGATAATTTGCCGGTTACATTTTTTATACCGTTGCCAATCTCAATAGCATTAGACAAAATGGCTTGAGGGTCATGAATCATAATTGCACCTGTAGTATCTTGAATATATTTTTGATTGTTACTTGCCTGCTTGAAAGTAACTGTTGCATAGTTTGACAAAACAAATATTGTGTTTGTTCCTACTGTTTGTGACAACAAATCTGCAATATTGGCACAAATAATTGTATCTACATACGATATACTATCAGTATATGTTGCCATTACATTGTTGGCAGTATCCTTAATATTGCTGATAGTAATTGCATAAGTATTGGTTGTCATTGCACTGACTGTCAAATCCACTATGGTATCGTTTTGAAGAGTGGCACTCACAACACTCAAACCGGATATTACATAATTGGCGGTGTCTTGTGCAGTAGTGGATTCCACTTTTTCACTAAAGATAACCCTTATGTTGTTTTTTGACATTGCCTGCAAACTTGTTACTGTTGGAGCAACAATATCTCCTGCATGATAAACTACAGAAACAACAACATTGTTCATTGTGTTCCCCAAAAGGTCTTTTACTCCGTTGACAGTAAGATTGTAAGTGGTTTCGGCTATCAATGCGGAACAAGTTAAAGTATAAGTGGTATCGTCCACTTTGGCTACAGAACTAATAGTTGCATTATTATTAAGCGTATAATTGGTTGAAATTAAAGCTGTAGAATCAACTTCTTCGCTATAAATTACTTGAATGGTGGTGTCACTGATGGTTGTTGCGGTATAAGTTGGAGCAATGGTATCTACTGAGAACAAATCACCCCAAGATGTTGCCACTCTTATTCCTCCTAACAGACATTTTGGAGCACTTGAAGCACTTCCTTGACGCAATTGAATAGCTCCGATGCCATTTGTTCCGACATCTGCTTTTGTATTTCCATTATGGATAAGATCAGCAGTCGGCTCTACTGACATGGAAGGATTTACATATACACTTGTTATATCGTTGCTATCACCTGCAAGTATATCGTATTTTAGCACACACAAAAGAGTTGTGTCAAGAGGATAGGCATTGGTTGTGTAATCAACTGTTTCTGTATATTTGCTTATTCCTAAATAAAAAGTGGTATCTGTTGCTTTTTTAACATACAAACGAGCATAATAAGTGGTTCCGGACGTACCTTTTATATAACTAAGGAAATAATCTCCACTTGTTGTTGCCTTGGTAACTTTTAACATAAAAGTTGTATAAACCGACCCCGTTGATTGTGCTGTAAAAGAATGATACAAATCTTGACCGACCGTATCGATTCGAACAGATTGTCCTAATCCGGAGATGGCATAACCTGTATAGGTTAATGGTGTGGATATTATTTGGATCGCATTGGTTGAAGCACCTGTAGTTTGTGCAACCCAACCATTATAACCTCTTAAGGTATCTTGTGCTCCAATAAAGGATTCTTCAAATAGCACTTGTGCCTGTGTGAATGTAGTAATGCTTACCAAAAGCATTATCACAAAAATTCTTACTTTTTTCATATCTTTTTTATTCTCTTTTAATCTATTATAACTATATGAATTATCTTATACACAAATTTAAAATTTTACAATGGCTTTTGCACTTGTGGCAATCGTTGCCGCAACACCTCAAACAAAACAATGCCTGCCGCCACCGACACATTCAACGATTCAATAGTGCCGACCATGGGTATTTTTATTTTTTGTTGACACATGTTAAGCAAATCGTCTGAAATGCCTTCGTACTCATTGCCCATAACTATACACAACGGATTGTCAAAACTATGCTGATAGTAAACATCAGAAGCCTTTTCGGTACATGCCTCCATGACAACTCCGCTTTGTTGCAGATATTCAGCCACTTCGGTGAGAGAACTATGCCGACAAACCGGAATTTTGTGCAAAGCTCCCGCTGATGTTTTCACAGCATCTTCATTCAATTGGGAAGTGTTTTTATCGGGAATGATAATCGCATCTACGCCGGCACATTCAGCACTTCTGGCAATGGCTCCCATATTGCGGACATCGGTAATTTTATCCAACATCAACAAGAACGGCACTTTCCCGTCCTCGTATAAAGTGGGCAGAATATCAAAAATGCTTTGATAAACAACCGAAGAGGTAAAACATACAACTCCTTGATGATTGCCACGCGTGTATTTATCCAAACGTACCGCCGGCACATATTGAAAAGGAATGTTGTGCTCACGGATGGTACGAAACAATTCCTTAAAAATTTCACTCGATGCTCCTTTTTGCAATAATATTTTGTCAATATCTTTGCCTTCTGCTATGGCTTCCATCACCGGACGAATGCCATATATGATGTTATTATTTTGTTTCTTTCTCTGTTCCATATCCTAAAATTCTTGATGCAAAGGTAGTAAAAATTTACTTATCTATGCAAAAAAAGGACACTTAATGTGTCCTTTTTATTTTGGAATAGCATCCTGTACTAAAAAAATATCAATAACTAATCTACTGTATTTCTTAAATATGCAGGCTGTTGGTCAATGCCGTCAACACTGGCCGAAAAGTCAGAAATTTCCGAATTGCTTTTGCCTCGTTTATATGCCGGTTCATTCAAATAAGAAGTTATTTCTGCATCAGTCATATCGGGACGATACGCCATAGGTCCTTGATTAGCATTGTTGTCCAACCTTTCAACTATAGTTTGAGAATTGTCATTGACAACATTTGTATCGACTTTCGGCATATTTGCCTTGTTTTCCAATACGATAGTCGGCTTTTCTTCGCTATGGTTGTGCAATCCTGTTGCTATGATTGTTACACGAATGCTGTCTCCCAAATTGTCATCAAAACCATGACCCCAAATAAATTCGCGTTTCATATTGCAAGTTGCATTTTGCAATTCGGTGGTGATAGTCTTCAATTCCAATCCTGTAGCTTCGTTATCGCCATGTCCATACGAAATGAAAAGCAACATTTTTTCTGCTCCGTAAACAGAATCATTATCCAACAAAGGACTTGTTACAGCCTGTTGGACAGCTTCCTTGGCTCTATTTTCTCCATTGGCTGTACCGCAACCGATAATTGCAGTTCCACTATTTTTCAAAATAGTTTCCACATCGCGAAAATCAACATTCATTATAGATTCCAAGGTGACAATTTCTGCAATACTTTTGGCCGCTATCAGCAAAACATCATCTGCTTTGGCAAAAAATTGGCTCATTTTCATCTCCGGATAAAATGTCAACAAAGATTCATTTTTTATCACCAACAATGCGTCAACATTTTCTTTCAATTCATTGATACCTTCTTGTGCAATTGTATGTTTTTGCTCTTGCTCGAAGCCAAACGGGAATGTTACAATGCCGACAGTCAAGATATTCATTTCACGAGCAACACTGGCAATAATAGGAGATGCTCCCGTACCGGTGCCACCGCCCATACAGGCGGTTACAAACACCATGTGTGCTCCTTCCAATGCAGCCTTTATCTTATCTTCACTTTGTAAAGCCGCTTCGCGTGCTACTTCCGGTTTGGCACCTGCACCCAAGCCTTCACCTATAAGAATCTTGTTGGGCACCGGATTGCCGTCTAATGCTTGTTTATCTGTATTACAAATGATGAATTCAACATCGTTGATGCCTTCATTATACATGTGCTTGACAGCATTGCCGCCGCCACCGCCGACTCCGACAACTTTGATGATGCATTTTTTTGCTTTCTCCGGCTTTGGCATTACATCATCGGTTATTCCTGCCATTGCTCCTGTTGCTTCACTTACGATTGGTTCAAAATCTTCTTCCATACTGACTTTAATTTATTGTTTGCACTCTTGTTAATTTTCTTTATTTATTATTGATTAAAAATCATCGTCATCATCGGTGTCATCAATGCTGGTTGTCAAGGCCTTCACCAATGCCTCTTGTATTTTATCCCAAGAACGAACGATTCCTTCACTAATTTTCTTCCCTCTAGGATTTTTTGGTTTAGTTCTTTTTTTCTCTGTTTCTCCACCCTCATCAGCTACATATTCTTTGTCATCTTTTTGAGAATGGGTATCTTCAACAAATTCTTCCTCGTTTTCTTCTACTTCTTCTATGCTAGGTCCATATTCTTCTTCGGCTCTTTCTACACCCAAAACCAACAAACCTAAACCTGTTGCATAGATTGGATTGCTATATTCATTTTCAGGATCGTCGATTTTTTCTTTGGCTTCACCGATTTTTACAGTGTAACCGGTTTCAAATTCTGCAAATTCTTTCAAGCCTTTTAATTGGGCACCACCCCCTGTAAAGACTATGCCACAACCTAATTTACCACTATATCCTGAATTTTGTATTTCCAATTTCACCTGCTTGATAATATCGCGTGTTCTTGCCTCTATTACCTGCTCTAAAATATATTTGTTGATTTGTTTGGGTTCTCTACCATTAATACCCTCTACTTTTATTTCAATAGTTTTATCGCTTTCGTCAACAATACAAGAACCATGATTTATTTTCAACAATTCTGCCTCACGTTTTACTATGCCGCCAAAACTTCCGACAATATCTTTTGTAATAGCATCACCGGCAATAGGTATCACACAACTATGACGCAAAACACCATTGGTGAAAATAACTATATCGGTAGTACCTCCACCAATATCCACCAATGCCACACCGGCTTCTTTTTCATCATCATTCAACACCACTTCTGCCGATGCCAATGGTTCCAAAATCAATGCATCCATTTTCAAATTGCAGGTTTGCATACATCTTCCTATATTTTTTATATGCTGAATATTGCCGGAAATGACATTGCATTCTGATGACATTTTCTTTCCCATCATACCTATCGGGTTAACTTGTGGCGGATAAGTATCCACTATAAATTCCTGTGGAATGACATCTAAAATTTTACTAGTGCCATCCATAGGCGGCATATTGAAAGCTTCGTCTATCAATTTTTTGACATCTTCCTTAGAGATTTCAACATTTGCATTATCCAGTTTGATTTCACTATTCACCCGTTGAGTTTTCATGTGCTGACCTGCAATGCCAACCATTACTGTATCAATGGATAAATTAGCGGATTTTTGGGTTTTGGCAATTACGCGTTTCACCACATCGCTGGTTTCTAATATATTGAGCACCAATCCGCGTTCAACTCCCACCGATTGTTCCATGGCAGTGCCTAAAATTTTAATTTTGCCATCATTGCCACGCTTGCCTGCGAATGCCACTACTTTTGTTGTACCAATATCCAAACCAACTGCAATATTGTTCACAACCGGTTTTTCAACCACTTCTTCTTTTTCTGATTTGCTGCTTCCTACTCCTTTAAATTTATCAAATATACTCATAGTATTGATTTTTATCGTTTTGTACATGGAATTTCATTTCCATATTTTAAATTTATTTCTTTATATCTATCCCAACCTCTTATACTGAAACCATTTTTATAAATGCTTTTTAAGTTGTTCATTTTATTATCAATAACTTCCTCCGGCACCGCATCAATGGCAATGCTGCCAAAATTTACTACATGATTGCCAACAGTTGGCACCAATTCTATTTCTTGCTTATCATTGATATAGATTTGACCAATTTGTGCTTTCCAAAACGGATGCTTGTCTATATATCTTGCCAATTCCCATATCATATATAATGTATATCTATCTTTGTGTCGCAGCGTATCATTTCTCCACATGGTTTGCCTATTGACATAAATAGTGGTATCGTATTTGTTGTTGATATTACCGCTTGCTACCAACAAACGATTGTCTGTACTTGCTTCCGGCATCACCTTGCCGGTTTTTGCAATATAATAACACTCGTTGTTTTGGTTAAATACTTTTACTATAGGATGCTCTTGTTGAGCTTTCACTATCAACACTCTGCCCTTAGTCAATACATCAGCATTGACAATATAAGGATATGATTCAACAACCTTTTCTATATTCACTTTGCTGACACTATCTATTTTCTCTCCTACTATTTGTCCGCATTTTTGTGCCAAAAATGAATCTATTTCATCAATAGTGAATAATGGTTCCGACAAAACATCAATCTCATATTTCACCGCTGCATAACGTTGTACTCGGTTATTGTGCGAGAAAAATATCAACCCGCCAATAATCAATAGCACCGCCAACAAAATCAAGACTATATATCGTTTATTCATTGAATAGTTCTTTTATTTTGGTTACTAATCTATCTATATCTCCTGCTCCCATAGTCAACAAAACATCCGGTTGATGAGCAGACAGATAATCTATCAACTCTTCTTTTTGCAACACCCGCTTGTCTTTGCAAGTGATTTTGTCAAGCAAAAATTCAGAAGTGATGCCTTCTATCGGCAATTCGCGAGCCGGATAAATATCCAACAATATCACACTATCCAATTTTGACAAACTTTTGGCAAAATCGTCAGCAAAATCACGTGTACGTGTGTACAAATGCGGCTGGAACACTCCACAAATTTTCTTGTCCGGATACAATATCTTGGCAGAATCTATGCAAGTGGAAATTTCTTTGGGATGGTGAGCATAATCGTCTATATAGACAAAGTCGTTTCTTTGAATGATGTATTCAAAACGCCTTTTCACACCTTTGTATGTCGCCAATTGTTTTTTTATTGCTTCAGTGGAAATGCCTGCCAAGGTTGCTACTGCCACCGATGCCACCGCATTTTCTATATTATGTTTGCCCGCTACGGCCAAAATTACATCTTTCAAAACTACATTTTGACATTGTATGTCAAATTGCTGCACCCCGTTTTCAAAGCGAATGTTTTTCGCATAATAATCACAAGTATTATCATTGTAACTATAAGTCACTATATTACACTCTACCGACAACTTGTCTAATAAATGGGGTTTTGTAATCAAATAGCCATTTTTGTCAATTTGATTGGCAAAATCGTTGAAAGAATGCTCCAACGATTGTTGAGTTCCATAAATATCCAAATGATCGGCATCCATTGCAGTTATAACGGCTATATGCGGGTGCAATGTCAAAAAAGACCTATCAAATTCGTCCGCCTCCACTACAACTATATCGGCATTGGTATCATCCACAAAGTTGGAGTCAAAATTGGCGGATATACCACCAATAAAAGCACTTATTGACTTTTCTGCATGCAACAAATACGAAATCATTGCTGTAGTAGAGGTTTTTCCATGTGTGCCGGCAACAGCAAAAGTTGTTTTTGCGTCACTTATCATACCCAACATACTAGAACGTTTGAGTATAGGAATATTTTTTTGTTGCAAATATTGCAGCTCTTTCAATGTTTTAGGAATTGCAGGAGTATATATCACAGCCGATATGTCTGCCGGTATCAAGGTAGGATTGTCTTCAAAATGAATGCTAATGCCTTCCTTTATCAATGTGTCAGTCAAAGGAGAAGGTGTTCTATCGTAACCCGTCACCTCTACACCTCTCACATGGAAATAGCGTGCCAAGGCACTCATTCCGATGCCTCCTATTCCTAAAAAATACAATTTTTTGATGTCTGCAATTTGCTCCATTTATTTATTTCCTTCTATCAACTTGATAATTTCTTGTGCGATGATTTTTGCCGCATCCGGCTGTCCCATTTTCAATAAATTATTCCGCATAGTCTGCTGTTTTTCAGTATCGTTGAGAACTGACATGACAGCCGTTGCCAATTTTTCTTTTGCCTCTGCATCTGCTACCATAATAGCTGCACCGGCGTCTGCTAACACGGTTGCATTTTTGGTTTGATGATCTTCTGCCACATTGGGAGACGGCACCAAAACACATGGCTTGCCAATAGTGCACAACTCCGACAATGACAAAGCTCCCGCACGAGAAACAACCACATCGGCAATCGTATATAACAAATCCATCCGAGATACAAAAGGCAATACCTTTATGCCCGGCAGATTTTTGTATTTGTCGTCCAAACTATTGTAATATGATTCACCTGTCTGCCAAACCAATTGGATATCTTGCTTTACTAAATCCTCTACAAAGGTGGCAACACTTTGATTGATAGTTTTAGCACCTAAACTGCCACCTATCACTGCCAAAGTTTTTTTGTTACTATCTAAGCCAAAATATTGTGCAGCCTGGCTTTTATCCGCATTCATCTCTAAAATATCTTTGCGAATAGGATTGCCTGTTTTTACCAATTTTTCCTTTGGAAAATATTTTGCCACGCTGTCATAGGTGATACAAATTTTGTCCACTTTGCTCCCTAATTTTTTATTGGCCATGCCCGGATAAGAATTCGCTTCATGTATCAAGGTAGGAATTCCTAATTTTACTGCCATGTTTAAGGCCGAATAACTTGCATATCCCCCAACTCCTACCACTACATCAGGTTGAAAAGATTTTATAATATTTTTAGCCTTTAAGTTGCTTTTTATCAATCTGAATGGCAGTTTGCAATTTTCAATCAAATTTTTGAAAGTAATTTTGCGTTGCAAGCCATAAATATCCAAACCCTCTATTTTGTAACCGGCTTCCGGCACACGTTTCATCTCCATTCTGCCATTGGCACCAATAAACAAAATATCCATATCGGGAAATTCTGCTTTCATAGCATTGGCAATGGCAATAGCCGGAAATATATGTCCGCCTGTGCCGCCTCCGGAAACGATCATCTTCTTATTCATTTTCCACCTCACTTTTTAATTGTTTTTCTTCGCTTTTGATTTCTTTTTCTTTTATTTTATTTTGTCTGGCCACACGACTAATATTCATCAAAATTCCTATCTCCACGGATGTTGTAACAATGGATATACCGCCTTTGCTAAACATCGGCAGCGTTTCTCCTGTAGCAGGAAAAACTCCCACACATACACAAATATGCGTGATGGCTTGAAAAGTTATCATAAATCCTAACCCCAATGCCAAATATTTGCCAAAATCATTATGAAGATATTTGGATATTTTGATCGTTCTATAAAACAAACTCAAATACAATAGCACAACAATAATACCAAACAAAATGCCGTATTCTTCTACGAAAAAGGCAAAAATATAGTCAGAATAGCTTTCTTTGACACTCGCACTATGCACACTTGCTCCCGGCATCGGCAAAAACCTGCTTGTTGCAATGGCAGCTTCTGTAGTGATAATATCTTTGTGGGTTTCGTCTTTGTCAAGAAAACTTTCTATACGTACTTTCATGGTTCCCAAACGACTAAAAATAGCATTTTCGCTCTTGGGATTGACAGCATCCGACAGCAAAACACTCAACCCTAATCCGGCTGCCACCCCGACTATCAGTATAGTACTTAAAAAGTATTTCAATTTCAATTGAGATAAAAACAACAAAACCACCAGAGTAAATCCCAATATCAAACTTGCCGATGTTTTTTGCGTCGCTATCAACAAACAACATACTAATATATATAGCAACATAGGAATATATACATGCTTGATATCATTGATACCATCTCCGACACGTTTCAGCCACGAAGAAAAATGTATCACTATACACAATTCTATCATGTGGATGGTTTGAATTTTGTGTCCCAAAACACTGATACTACGCTTAGACCCTCCTTCCGAAACACCGAAAAACAAGGTTGCTACCAATAAAACAATCGCCAATATCAAAAAGAAACGCCCATGTATGCCATATGCTTTATAAGGCGGAAACTTCTGCAAAACAAACATCAAACCTATTCCCAACAAAACATACACAATATGCTCTGATAACAAGAACAAGAAACTTGAGCCGGCAACATTCAATTTGTTGCTAGTGCTAAATACAGCTAAAATAGAGAAAATAGCAAGTAAAATTACTATGATCCATAGTACTTTATCTGTATCCTTATTGATTTGTTTCCACTGTTCTTTTATATTGAAAGCCATATATTTAATGTTTTAAAGTTGTGCAATTGCTTTTTTGAAAGAATTACCTCTTTGAAAATAGTTTTCATATACCCTACCTGCACGGCATGCCGTTGACAAGAGCACTACATCATTTTTTTGAGCAGCATAAAACGATTGTCTGACAGCTGTTTCCATATCTCCGCATTCTAATATCACCGGTACGTGACCACTGAAAACAGACATAATTTCCTTTCTATTTTCCCCCATACAAACCACCGCTTTTACCTTGCCGACAACCATGGGTAACAATTGTGAATAATCGGTTGTACTATCTTCTCCAACTATCAACCAGACTATCTTATTTTGCACTTGCTCCAAAGAAAAATAGGTAGAATTAATATTTTCCGACTTAGAGTCGTCAATAAAGCAAACTCCTCTAAAAGTCGTCACTTGCTCCATTCTATGGCGATTATCGCTCACTTTTTGTACCTCTGAAGATGCTTTGCTATTTCTCAAAGCTGCTAATCGTTGCTCTATCAACTTTGTTCTTTCTGCTATTTTTGACTTTTCTATAATTAAATCTTCAAAACCCATATCTTTTCCTCCTATCTTATTTTCAGTGTTACAATGGTTACCACTGCCAACATCAAACCTATAATGATAAATCTACTTACTATCTTCACTTCATCAAAACCTTTTTTCTGATAATGATGATGAATAGGCGCCATCAAAAACACCCGCTTACCTTCGCCGTATTTTTTCTTGGTAAATTTAAAATAGGTTGTTTGTATCAATACTGACACACTTTCCATCAAATAAATGCCACACAAAATCGGCAACAATAATTCTTTTCTGATAATAATGGCAAATACGGCTACAATGCCACCTAATGCCAAACTACCCGTATCGCCCATAAAGACTTGTGCCGGGTGACAATTCCACCACATAAATCCCATACATGCTCCGACAAATGCTCCGGTAAATATCATTAATTCACCCGTATTGGGAATATACATAATATTCAAATAATCGGCAAAAATAGTATTACCGGACACATAAGCCAGCACACCTAACACCGCTCCGATGATAGCCGTGACAGATATAGCCAAACCATCTAATCCGTCGGTCAGATTGGCCCCATTGCTGACCGCCATGATAATAAAAATGATGATGATGACATATAAAATATCCGACCAAATTTTGTAATTGGAACCCACCCATTTCATTGCTTTTGAATAATCCAATTCGTTATTTTTGAAAAATGGAATGGTTGTCTTCATAGATTTTGTAGGAGGAACACATTCATAACCGGTCGATACCCCTGTTTGATCGTTTTCCACCTTGAAAACATTTTCTGTATTGACATAATTGACATTGGTACATTTTTCTTTTATCACCACATTGGGATGGAGAACCATCACCAATCCGACTATCAAACCCAAAACCGCTTGTCCTACCAATTTTGCCTTTGCTGACAATCCGGCTTTGTTGTGTTTTTTTACTTTTATATAGTCATCGATAAAACCTAACAATCCCAACCAAACCGTTGTGAATATCATCAAAAGTATATAGATGTTGTCTAACTTATTCAACAACAATACCGGAATTAAAACACTGAATAAGATAATGATTCCTCCCATGGTAGGAGTACCTTTCTTTTCCATTTGGCCTTCTAATCCCAAATCTCTTATACTTTCACCTATTTGATTCCTTCTCAATAATTTGATAACCCATTTACCGACTATCATAGAAAGGAATAGTGCCAGCAATGATGCTATTGCCGTTCGGAATGATATATATTGAAACATTCCTGCTCCAGGCATATCAAATGCCTTGTCTAACCAGTCAAAAAGATAATATAACATATTGTTTAATGAATTTCTAAAGTTTTGTTAAAGAATTTTATAATTAACTATTTTTCATGTCCTCATATTCAAATATTTTCGTGCCTCCTCTACATCATCAAAATGATGCTTTACCCCTTGTATATCTTGATATTTTTCATGTCCTTTGCCGGCAATAAGAACTATACTATTCGGTTTTGCTGTCAAAATAGCCGTTTTTATCGCCTGATGCCTATCTACAATGGTCAACGTAGTTGACTGATAGGCACTGCTGACTCCAACTTCCATATCCGCCAATATAGCTTCCGGTTCTTCTGTTCTCGGATTGTCGGAAGTGAGTATTACTCTATTGCTCAAGCGACATGCAATTTCCGCCATTTCAGGTCGTTTTGTTTTGTCCCTGTCACCTCCACAACCTACTACCGTTATAATTTCTTGTCCTTTTTCTGTCACTGCGTTGATAGTTTCCAATACATTTTGTAAAGCATCAGGAGTATGTGCATAGTCAACCACTACTACCAATTTTTTATCTTGAATGGTGAAAAATCTACCTTCTGCAGCTTCCAACATACTCATTTTCACCAATGTTTCATGGCTATCCATCCCCAATAATACCGCAGTGGAATAAATGGCTAACAAATTGTAAGCATTGAATTTACCTACCAACTTAAACCACACTTCTTCTCCGCCAATATTCAACTGTATGCCGTCTAAATTGCATTCCATCACCTTTGCCTTAAAATCACTGACACCGCTTTGCAAACTATAGGTATATTTACCGGCAATGGTATTCTGCAACATTACCAAACCATTGGGGTCGTCCATATTGGTTAATGCAAATGCCGTTTTGGGTAAATGGTCAAAAAACATTTTCTTTGCATCTCTATATTGGGCAAAAGTCTTATGATAATCCAAATGATCGTGAGTTAGATTACTGAAAATTCCTCCCGAAAATTGCAATCCAGTTACCCTGTCTTGCACTATTGAATGCGAACTGACTTCCATAAAGCAATATTCACAACCGGCTTCCACCATTTTGTGTAGCAATTCATTGATTTTTACGCTATCGGGTGTAGTGTGCGTACTGGCAATTATTTCATCATTGATTCTATTTTCTATTGTACTCAACAATCCCACACGTTTACCCATTGATATAAATAGTCTATATAGCAAGGTAACTGTGGTGGTTTTTCCGTTTGTTCCGGTAATCCCTACCAAATGCAATTTTTCTGATGGTCTGTCATAAAAATTAGCCGCTATTATCGCCAAGGCTCTTGAGGTAGATTTCACTTTTATATAACAAACACTTGCTTGCAAGCTGCTCGGCATATCTTCCACAAAAATGCACGTTGCACCCTTTTCTATCGCTTGACCTATAAATTGATGTCCATCTACTTTGGTACCTTTTTGTGCAACAAACACACTGCCTGCCACTATCTCTCGGGTGTCAAAGCAAATTTTTGAAATAGAAATATTGTCATTTCCTATTTTTTCTTCTATCTCTAATCCTATCAATAACTCTTTCAGACTTTTCATCTCTAATCTAATCATTTGTTAAATAAACATTTGCTGTTTTTCCACTGATACTGATAGTAGAAACTTTTCCTCTTCCTTTCAAGCAGACTTGATAACCTTTTTTCTTTAAAAGATATGCAGCATCTTTGGCTGTCATACCTCTCATGGAAGGAATTTGTTGTCCTTGTGCCACCGGAACAAACAATACCGACCCGGTTTTATCTTCTGAGCGTTCCACCATTACATAATCGTTTTTCCCTTTGTAATCGGCTTTAATACCTAACTGATCGTATATCAATGCCAAATCTTGGAAATAGCCGACTCTGCATGTTGGCACATTGTAAATGTTTCGTTTGTTATTAATGTCAAATTCATTCAAATTGGTTACCAATTTTTCTGCTATTACCTTACATGCCGGTGCTGACACATAACCGGCATCCAAAGTAGTCCCTTTTATCAATACCATACAAGTATATTTTGGATTGTCGGCAGGAAAATAGCCAATAAAAGATGAATTTTTAACATTGCTATACTGCCTTGTTTTTTCATCATAAATAAAGGCAGTACCTGTTTTACCGGCTATCAACGGACGTGCTTGTATGGTGGAATCTTTCAATTGATTGAAATAATTATCATCTCTTATTCTTCGTGCCGTTCCGTACATAACCACTCTTTCCAAACAACCTCTTACCTTTTCAATGGTTTTTTGTGAACAAATTTTCTCTTTCACCACTACCGGATTTGTCATTTCTATTTTTCCTTCCGGACTTTGTATGGCTTTTATCAAACGAGGACGTACATACACACCATGATTAGCAATCGCATTGTAATATGCCAACATATAAATAGGTGGCACTGCCACACTATAGCCGTGTGTAACATTTTTAAAATCAGCACGTGTTAAAGTCTTACTTCTTAAAATAGGCGTCTTGGCATTGGCAACTTCAATATCCAAATCTTCCTGCAGACCCATTTTTTCCAAGCCCTTATAAAAATCATCCATTTTGTCGTTATAGGCTATGCGAGCAGCATTGTACAACCCGTCATTGTCGGATATTTCAAAGGCACGTCCTAATGAAAAAACACCTTTTTCACAATCTACCAAATCACCTGTATCAATTTTGCCGGTTTCCAAGGCTGCCATCAATGTCATCAATTTAAAGGTAGAACCGGGCTCAAAACGTTCTACTATACAATGATCGCCCCGTTCTTCGTAACGACCTGTTTTTGTATCATAATCCAAATTGACAATGGCTTTGATATCTCCTGTAGCCACTTCCATCACCATGGCACAACCGCTTTCCGCCCCTGCAACTGCCAAATAATCGTCCAAGGCCGACCGTGTAATTCTCTGTATATCTGTATTGATAGTTGTTATTACATTATTACCTGCCTTCGGATGAATTTCTCTATTTTCCTTCAATCGCACAGTATTGTCATTCACTTTTAGAATCCGTTTGGGAATATTTTCTCCGGATAAAACATCATTGCAATAACCTTCTATTCCGTTGTTGAACACCATGCTGTCTATGCCGATAGCATTCACTTGTGTACTCACCCTGCCTAATATGGATGCCGGAAAGCCTCCTGATAATTGGCGACGAACAAAACGAATATCTTTTTGACAACCACCTCTAAATCTTTTATCTCCTTGCCAGCCGACAAACAAAGAATCTATGGCATTCACCACGTTTTGACGTACCCACTTGTCGGATTTACTGATATTGGATACCAGAATTTTTACTCTTATCTTATTCAAATCCTGCAATGCCAAACGACCTTCTTCTGAAACTTTCTTATCTTTGCTTTGTTCTTTTGCCCTTGCTTCCAATAGCTGACGTCTGAATTCCACATAGCCGACTTTTATGTTTTTATTCAAATAATCTATCGACAAAGTAGGATTTATTTGATGAAACATGTCTATCAAAGAATCCACCTTAGCCATAAACAATGCGGAATCTTTAGCAGTAATATTAGAAGGTACCCAATATAAATCATATATGTATATATCTGTCAGCAAAATGGTGCCATCATCTGAACAAATATTTCCTCTTTTCCCCATTTCTGAGGTACGGTCAAAAGCAAAAGTTCTGTTTTTTACTACTATCACGCTGTCTTGAGGAAATCTACCTGCATAATATTTGCCTAAATTGATACGTAGAACAAACATTTTTATAATAGCTGTAATCCCACAGACCACAAGCACTACAAACAACAAATGTGCTACCATTTGTATCTTTAAATCATACTGTTGTTGTTGTTTGCTCATATTTTATTTTTGTTCTATTGTTATTTCATCTTTTTCCAAAGGAATAATATAGGGCAAATAACTGCCTGTATTGAACAACTGCAATGTTGCCTCGTTTTCCAATGTTTGCTCTGCATCCATGACAATATTGAAATTAAGTTCTTTGAGATCCATGGCTCTATCTCTTTGGAAGATGATTTCTCTGTTGAGTTTGTCTATCTGCTTCAACTTATTGGTATAACTTATATTGAGATATACTATTAAAAACAATACTGCCACAATGGCTAAGACAAATTTCCAATTTTCTTTCCAATTTACATTGGTCAACACGCCACTAAATAAATAATTGGCTATCCTTTTTAATAGATTCATGATATAGCCCTCCTTTCTGCTATTCGTAATTTGGCACTGCGACTGCGAGGATTTGCTTGTAATTCTTGATCAGTTGGTGTCAGTTTGTCTATCTGCTTAAATGGCGAAAGTATATTTCCGTAGAAATCTTTTTCTATTTTGTCTTCAAAATTGCCGCTTCTCATAAATATTTTCGTCATTCTGTCTTCTAAAGAATGATACGACAATACCACTAAACGTCCTCCCTCTTTTATTAAAGATGTACTCTGCGATAGCAATTGTTGCAAAGCCTCCATTTCATCGTTCACCTTGATTCGCAAAGCTTGATACACTTGTGCCAGATACTTGTTTTCCCGATTAACGGGAATACACGATTGTATGCTGTTTTGAAAATCCAACGAAGACAAGAACGGTTTTTCCATCCGTCTGGAGACAATTAAAGCTGCCAATTTTTTCGCATTTTTAATCTCTCCGTACTCAAAAAACAAATTCTTCAACTGCTCTTCTGAATAGGTATTGAGAATCATAGCCGCAGTAAGACCTTTTTTCCTATCCATTCTCATATCCAACTCGCAATCCATTCTAGTAGAAAATCCACGGTCCTTGCTGTCAAATTGATGAGAAGAAACACCCAAATCGGCCAAAATGCCATCCACTTGGGTGACACCATAAACTTTCAAATAGTTTTTGATATGCTTGAAATTATGATTTATTAATGTAAAACGCTCGTCGGCAATAGCATTTGCCTTACTATCTTCATCCTGGTCAAAAGCATACAGACGACCATTGCTTCCTAAACGCCTCATAATTTCACGAGAGTGACCTCCACCGCCGAATGTAACATCTACGTAAACCCCGTCTTGTTTTACATTTAGCCCGTCAATCGATTCTGACAACATCACTGCATTATGGTAGGTCGAACTCACTTCCATCTTTATAGATCTCCTCTGCTATCAATGATATATCTTCTGCACTTAAACTACCCGTTGTCTCCATTTGCTTGTTGTACCATTCCGGATTCCACAATTCCATAAATGGATTCAACTTAATGATTTGCATTTCTTTGTCTATTCCCGCATACTCCCGCAAATCTTGAGGCACCAGCAAACGATTTTTCTTGTCAACTTCTATTTCTACAGCACTGCCTAGAAAATAGCGTACCAAGGCACGCTTTTTAGGGTCAAATACATTAATTTTGTTCAATTTGGACTCCACAATTCTCCATACATTGCTTGGATAGAGCGTTACGCATCTATCGGTGCTTCTATTGACAACATACTTGCCCTCTGCCATGGCATTCACCTCACGAAAGATATCTGTAGGCAACAAAAACCTACCCCTATCGTCTATTTTTACTATTCCTTTCAATGCCATATTTATCGTTTTACTGTGTTATTTTTCTACTTTTTCCCATTTTTTCTCTGTTTTTCCCATTTTTTCCCCAACTTGTTTCTAAAAAAACGCAAGACTAAAAACTATTTTTTAGCATCTTACGTACACAACTTCTTGACGAATAAATGATTGAAACAAAGAACGTTATTTGTGCTCAATTACTTCCTTTTTACTCAAATTCCTGCTTTTTTTCTTCTCTTTTTGAGTCAAAAAAAATGTACCTTTACACTTAAAGGCAAAGGTACAACATATTTTTTCTCTCTTGTCAGTTTTTTCAACAAAGTTATTAACAAAAAAAGTCAATTTTTCGGCTTGTTAATATTGTTAATAAACTTCTTAATTGAATTATTATCAATATTTTATATTTATATTTTTTCTACACAACCTTGTTGATAACTTCTTGTTTAAGATAGTGTTTGATATTATCCAACACAATATCAATTCTATCGTTGAAAGCTTCTCTAGTAGCGTAGCCGACATGTGGTGTCAATACACAGTTTTTAGCTGTCAGCAAGGGATGGTTTTGAACTAATGGCGGTTCTTTTTCAAACACATCAATGCCGGCACCTGCCAACCTTCCTTCGTTCAAGGCTTGTGCCAAGGCATCTATATCTACCACATTGCCACGGGCTGTGTTGATGAGTATGGCTGTCGAACGACATTTCTGCAATCTTTCTTTGTTGATAAAATGCTTTGTTTCCGCATTCAAAGGAATATGCAAAGAGATAATATCGGCAGTTGCCAAGAGTTCGTCTATACTTACATAAACAACACCTCTGTCTATCAAATCCTGCTTGGGATGACGACTCCACGCAATCACCTTGCAACCAAAAGCCTGTGCCAAAAGGGCTGTCTGTGTGCCGATGGCTCCTGTGCCGACTATGCCGACAACTTTGCCCGACAATTGCTTGCCTAAATAATTGCTACGCGTACCTTCTTTTCTCGTAGAAGCATCCATTTCGGTGATTTTGCGATAGACATCTATCATCAATCCTATTGCCAATTCCGCCACTGCCTGCGTGGCATAGCCGGAAGCATTGCAAACAGTGATACCTTGCTCCTGACAGCATGCCAAATCTACATGATCTACACCGGTGAAAGCAATAGACAGCATTTTAAGCCGGCTACACTGTGAAATAACATTTCGAGAAAGCTTGATATTGGAAACTATGGCTATGTCGGCATCTTTCATACGTTCTATCAAAGTAGCCTCATCTTCCTTTCTATCCTGATACCATACCAACTCGTGCCCTAGTTCAGCAAACATTTTTGTAGTTTGCTGCAACATTTGACTACTGATTCCTATCGGCTCAACAGCGACTATCTTCATTGTTTAGTTTTTTTTACAAACTCATATCATCCAAATTGATGAAATGGTCAAAATCGAACAATTTGTTGATAGATTTTTTTGCGACTATGCTTTCTATGGCGGTAGCAAACAATTTATCTACCGACAAGACGGTTATTTTGTCACATTTTTGCCTCAATGGAATGGTATCGGTGGTGATTACTTCTTCGATAGCCGAACGTTCTATATTTTCGTAGGCTTTGCCGGAGAAAACAGGGTGTACACACATAGCACGCACCGACTTGGCACCCAATTCTTTGATGGCATCGGCTGCCTTGCAAATAGTGCCGGCGGTATCGATAATGTCATCTACCAAAACCACTTCTTTGTCTTTTACGTCTCCGATAATTTGCAAAGAACCTATCACATTAGGTCGAGGACGTTGCTTATAGCCGATAGCCAAACTGGCATCCAGATATTTTGCATAGGTTACCGCACGTTTGGTGCCACCGGTATCCGGAGATGCCAGACAAAGATTTTGGAAATTACGTTTTTTCAAATACGGCAAGAAAATTCTTGACGCAAACAAGTGATCGACAGGAATATCAAAAAATCCTTGAATTTGGTCTGCATGCAAATCCATGGTGATAACTTCGTCAATGCCGGATGCTTGAATCAAATTGGCCACCAATTTGGCACCTATCGGCACTCTCGGTTTGTCTTTTCTGTCTTGTCGGGCGCAACCAAAATACGGCATCACCGCTATCACCCTATGTGCAGACGCACGTTTGGCGGCATCTGCCATATACAACAATTCCATCAAATTGTCTGCCGGTGGAAAAGTAGATTGAATAATAAAGACATCACAACCTCTCAATGTTTCTGTAAACGACGGCTGAAATTCACCATCGCTGAACTGCATCACTTCTACGTCTACTAAATTTTGACCATATACATCGGCTATTTTTGAAGCCAATACTTTTGAGCATCTTCCTGCTGCTATTTTTACTGTTGCCATTACCAGTTATGTTTTTTTATTTTTGTATATTTTAGTAAATGCAAAAGTATAAAAAAGTTATTTGTAATTGACTATTATTTTTTATGTTTTTTGCACAAGTTATTCACAACTGCAAAACATATTTTACCTCTATATCCACTACATTACTACCACCTTGCTTGTATTTTCTTTGACTTTCACAAAATAGATGCCTTTTACCAAAGCGGACACATCCACTTGATTTTGTGTAGCTATCAATGTATGTGTGTGGACCACTCTACCCAACATATCTATCACTTGCAACTGCTCTCCGATATATATGTCGCTATTCTCTATCATCAATATGCCGGTTTGAACCGGATTGGGATATACTTTTAGCATTGGATTGTTATTGACCGAAGGAACTGACAAGCCCGTGCAGACTTCCTCGGTCGTATCTCCGTCACAATATTCCCAGGCCGGCTGTATGCTATAACAATTCACTCCCGACAATGGGGCATAATCTTCAAATATAGTGTCCGTTACACTCCCTATAAACACTTTATTCCTATATACATTGTAATAAATGCCGTCTCCCTGCC
>JAEEGK010009024.1_pt1 | contig 23399 bp, 11 predicted proteins | sample 8958771 | NCBI WGS metagenome assembly JAEEGK01 (sample SAMN16246547, study PRJNA631951) | gut metagenome | biome: gut microbiome; feature: rumen; material: SC-attached | host: Bos | place: Iran: Karaj | collected 2018-10
ACTTTTTTCTTTTATTTCAGAAAAAAAAAAATGGAAAATAATTCAAAAAAACAAATATTTAAAAAATAAATTAGAATTAACTATAAATGAATATAAAGAATATTTTTTTATTAGAAAAATGAAAAAATATAATATTTCAAACATTAAAACTTTTTGGAATCAATTTAAAAATGATTTTAAAGAAATTACAAATCAAGAAGAAAATTTATATAATTTTTTTTTGAATATATTATCAAAAAATAAAGAATTTATATTAAAATTATCTGATGAGTATTTTACTTCAATGATTAAAAATCCTTATTTTAAAGAAAATATTAGAGTTAAAATTGAAGGATTAAATGAAAATATATTAGGAGATTATTATAATTTAGATTATATGAAAGATAATTTAAATGAATATAAAGAATTAAATATAAATTTATTTAATTTCTTTCAATTATTAAATAATAAACAAATAAACAAATTATGTTTATTTGATGTTGATAAAAAATTTATTATATATTTAAATAAATATTATTGCTTTCAAAATTTAAAAAAAATAGAACTATCAATTTTACATTTAAAAATATTAATTGAATTAAAAATTATTTGTCCAAATGTAGAAGAATTAAGTATTAATATTAATGATAATTTTGAATATAATAGTAAAGAAATTTTTAATATATTTCCAAATAATAAAATCTTAACACTTAATATTAATAATAAATATAATTTAATGGATTTAATAGAATATTTAAATGATTCAAAAATTGATACTTTATATATTATTTTTGATTTTATTGAATGTACTGAACATAATTTTCAGAAAGAAATAATTTTAAAAAAAATAAAAAATTTAAGAATTGATTTAAATGAAAATAATAATATTTTAAATCAATTATTTAATAATATTCAATTTCCTAATTTAGAAAATTATCAATTAAATTCTAATTTTACAAAATTAATAAATAATTCAAATCAATTAAATAAAGATGATTTTAATTCTGTTCATTCATTTCTAAATGAAATATTAGATAAAAATAAATTTATATTAAATAAAGTTTTTGAACTTCCAAATAAAATTAAAAAACTAAAATATCTTTCTATTCAATTTAAAATATTTTCTTTTCTTTATAAACATAAAAATTATTTGGAATTTTATTTGAATGATTATAAATATTATTTAAATTATGATTTATCATTTAATGAAGCAGAACTCTTAAAATATAAAACAATTAAAATCGGAGGATTACATAAAATACCTAAAAAATATAATAAAATAGAAGAAATAATTGAAAATGAAAATATAAATTTATGTGATATTAATTTAAATCTTAATCAAACAAAATATTATATAAAATGTTTTAAAAATGTTAAATCAATTTATTGTGAAGAAGAAATTGAAAAATTAAATTTCTTTGAAACAATAAAGGATATTATACTTCAAAATAAATTTGAAAATTTGAAACATTTAAATTTAACTATAGGAAATATAAAAGAATCTTTAGATGATAAATCTTTATCAAAACATCATTTTTATTCTCTTTTATCTCAATTAATTCAAAATTCTAAAAATTTAAAATCTTTGGTTTTAAGATTACATACAAATAATTTTAATCAAAATATTCATTTTTTTCTTTCTTCAATTCAAAATTTAAAAAAATTAAAAATTTTTATTATTGAATTCAATGAAAATTTAAAATATTTTAATGAGAATAATTTATTAGAGCAATTTCCTAAAATAAAAGAAAGAAAATATATTTTTGAAGAATTTAGAATAGGAAATAATAATAATTATATTGAAAATATATATAATACATCTTTTTATAGTGAAATTAAAACCAAATTAATAAATCAAAAAATAAAAGAAGTAATTGAAGATATTGATATATATACTCAAATATTTATAAATGACAAAAAAATAAATTTTTGTTTCGAAAATGCTTTTCCAGAACAAAGAAAATATAAAATAAGAATTGAATTTAAAAAATTGTTACCTAGTTTAACTAATATATTTTCTGATTGTGATTCTTTAACTTCAGTGAATTTATCAAATATTAATACTAATAATGTGGAATCTATAAATTTTATGTTTTCTTCATGTATATCATTAAGTTCTATTGATTTATCAAATTTTAATACTAATAATGTTATTTATATGTGTTTTTTATTCAATAACTGTTCTTCTTTAACTTCTATAAATTTATCAAATTTCAATACTGATAAAGTTAAAGATATGAGTTATATGTTTTCTTATTGTAAAGCATTAACTAATATAGATTTATCCAGTTTTAATACTAATAATGTTCTAAATATGAGTAAAATGTTCTTTAATTGTTCTTCTTTAACTTCTTTAAATTTATCGAATTTTAACACTAATAATGTTAAAGATATTAGTAATATGTTCTATCATTGTGAATCATTGTTATCATTAAATATAATTAATTTTAATATTAAAAATGTATATTATAAAGGAGGAATGTTTTGTGGAATAAATAAATTTTGCAATTTGATATGTAAAGATGAATATCTTATACAATATTTTAAAGAATTTATAAATTAAATATTTATAACTTATTAAAAATAATAAAATTATATTATCTAGAAATATGTATTTATATTAGTATTATTATTGGAATAAAGGAGATAAGACCAGAAAAATAAGAAATATTTTTATAAATTATTTTATTAATGATGTCGAGATATCTTTTCAATTAAATATATTAAAAATTTATACATCATAATTCAACAATTATAAATACGTTTTTTTCATATTACCTTAACTTTTTATTTTCTCTTATATTCATCTTTGTTTTTTTGTATTATATTTTAAATCATAAAGTTATTTTCTCTTGTTGATTTATATTCTTTTACTTCTATATTCAAATAATTATATGTAATCTCTAAATTATTATTTTTTTTGAGGTGTAGTAAAATTTCCTCTTTTTTTATCAGCAAAGAATATAAATTAATTAATTATCTTTTTTTTGATTAAAAATAAATTAATTAAATAAAAAAAAATTTTTATTTAGTTTAATTTATTGAGTAAGTAAGCCACTCATATTTAATAATTAATAAAGAAGAGAAACCCAAGAATCCCTTTATTCCTCATTTTTAATCTTTCTTTCCATGTTTATGGTATATCTCTTGAATATATTTTTTCTTCTTTTTTATTTATATAATTCTTAGAATCAATTATTTCTAAAAGATTAATGGCTTAATAATAAAAAATTTTTCCCCATCCGAGACTTGAACTCGGGTCTTCTCGGTGAAAGCGAGATATCCTAACCCCTAGACTAATGAGGATTTACAAACATTTATTTTATAATTAAATATATAATTAAATATTTGATATAAATATTTATTTCTATTTAAATTAAATTTTAAATAATATAAAATGAAGGAAAATGATACAGCAAGAGAATTGATTTTTGTTACAAAAGAAAACTTTCATTCATCTTTATCTTTATTTAAAAAAAAACTTGAAAGTTCTCTTTTAAAATATATATCATTCAATTGTGATATATCAACTGAAAAAAAATTAAATCAAGAATTAATTTTTTCTGAATTTTCAATAGTTCATAAAGTAAATACAAATAATGATATAGATTTTCAAATTTTTACATTTTTAATTCCTTCAATTCAATTTCACAAATATGAAAAAGAAGATTATGTTTCTTTTTCTCCTATTTTTCTAAAATATCTTTTAAATTATAAAGATATTTATGATTTTAATAAAGTAACATCACTTAATTCAATATCATATGCAAGTTTAGATAAAGAAAATATTTTAAAAGAAAATTTAGAAAGAATTTTAATCGAGGGAAAAGCGCCAAAAAAAGATGCTTCTAAAAGTTATAATTATTATCCTAAAGCTTTAGAGCTTCCTTCAAAAAATTTTCAAAAACAATTAATAGAAAATATTAAAAAAATTACAGAAAATTTTTGGAATACTTATGAAAATGAAGTTAAAAATAAGAAGATTGAAGAAGAACTAATAATAAAAAATTTAGATATTACTGAAGATAATTATAAATTAATTAAAGTATTATTGGATTTTAAATGGGTTTCAATAATTTTTAAACCTTTTGTTCAAAATATGTTTCGTTTATATGTTAATAAAATTAAAATTTCTTTAACTGAAAAAATCAGTGATAATTGGAAAAAATTTATGAATTCTATTCAATCAGGTTTTTCACAAAATAAAAAAGAAAATTTATTTAATATTATTGTTGAAGATGAAATGGAAGATTATTTTTATCAAAATTTTTGTGATTTTTTTGTTAATTCAAAAATTTCAAAATGTGAATTTATAAAAGACAAAGAAAAAACAGTTAGATTTGAAATTTCAAAAGAAAATGATTTTCAAAGTGATAAAATGGAAAACACTTTAAAACAATTATTAGAATTATGTGATAAAGAAGAAATTGAGATTATTGATTATGATTATCATGGATTTGATTTTCGAAAATTATTTGAAAATAAATTTAAAAATAATGTTCATATAAATTATTCTTTTGGTTATTCAATAAACCCTTCATCATTTAAAGAAGTAGATTTAAAAAAAAAAGAAAATATTTCTTATAATAATTTATTTTTAAATATCAATAATAAAGAAGAAATAATTTATGGTTATCAATTTGAAACAGTTTTACATAAATTATTAAAAGACATAAAAGGAAAAGATAATGAAAATATTAATAAAAAGATAAATACATCAATTTCAATTGAATTTGGAAAAGATTTAGAAATTTTTAATGAAGATAAAGAATTTAAAGAAATAATTAATTCTTATTTTGATGATTTTAAAGTGTTTATTGATAATGATAAGAAATATTATATTGTACAATATATATTAAAAAAAGAATTAAATTTTGAAGAAATTAAAAGACTTTTACTTGAACAATGTGAAATAATTAAAAAAAAATTACTTATAAATGAAGAATTAGGAGTTAGTTTATTTTATAAAGAAATTTTTTCTGATAAAAAATATACAATTATAGGAAGTAATCTGGAAAAAAAATTTAATTTTATTGTTAAAAATATTTTAAGAAATCCTAATATTGAAAATAGTACAATTGCAACTGAAATTGAAAAAATAAAATTTTTTGATTTACAATATATTTCAAGGAAAATTAATTATAATTTTTATCCAACTTTTATGAGTTTTTTATATAATTCAAAAAATCCTATTAAATTAATTACTCAAAGATTTATTTATATTTTTAATGATATAAAAGAAAAAAATGAAATTGAAAAGTACTCAAATGATTCTTTTGAAGAAAATGAATCAAAAGAAGAAATAATATTAATTACTAAAGAACAATTTAATAATAATTATAAAAATGTTTTTAAAATTTTAAAAGATATAACTAATTTTTCATTAAGTTATTTGGATTTAGAAGATAAAGAAAAAATTGGAATTACTATTTTAGAAAAAGAAAAAATAAAAGAAAAAGAAAAAATAGAAAAAGAGATTTCAAATTTATAATAATTAATTTTTATAATATTTATAATCTAACAAATTTTTTTTCAAATTTAATTTACAATAAATTGGCATTTAATCTTAATTCAACCAATAATATTTCATCTAAATTCTTAAATTAAATATATAAATAATTTAATTAATATATTCAATGATTATTATTAATACATTAACTTACACATATGAAATGTTTTATATAATCACTACAATACAAATATTGAAATTAAATTTTAAAATATTTGTCAACAACAAATACCTTATCATTTTTTTTATGACATAAAGAATAAGGATAATAATTTACAAAAGGAATATAATATTTGATTGGTATTTCAATTTCATTACAAATAATTTGATTATTTTCTATATAAAATATATTATTACTCCCAAAAAGAGTAATTATTGTAGGATTATTTTTTTTAAATATGTATTTTAATAATTCATTTTTTCCTTGAATTTTTGAATATGCTAAATTGCATTTTTTTTCAGAATTAAAATTATTCCATTTTTTTCCTATAAATTCATCATAAAAATAAATTATATGAATAGGATCTATAAAATTTATAAATGCATAACCTAAATTTGTTTTATTTATAAAATCTAAAGGGAGATATATTATATCATATTTTCCATAAAAATTTTGATTAATTTCTTCTGTAAAAAGTTTCATTGTATATTTATTTGGTATATTTCTTATAATTAATGTTGTTCTTTTATCTTTTAATTTTATTACATTGTCTAAATGAATATAATTTCTTGGAGAATCTAAATTTAATTTTTTTTTATTTTTTTTAATTGTTTTTAAAGTTTTTTGAGTTTTATTTTCATTAATTAAATTTTTATCATAAATATTAAAAGAATAATTCATATTTTGATCTTTAGGAATAAGATTATAAGTTTGATTTAAATTTTGTTTGTTTATAAAAACTGGATTATAATTGCATTTAAATATATCTGAAGGAGAAACTTTTTTTTCTTGACAATTTAAAGTATTAAAGTTATTTTTTTTTGATAAAATCATTTCATCAACGAATTTATGGTTATTTGTCTTAAAAAAAGTTTCGTTTTTAATTGGAATTCTTTCTTCAGTACCTTTTAAATTCATTTCAAATAATATCCTTGAAATATCTTTATTTATTTCTTCATAATCATCATTGTTTTCTAAAGAAAAATTTCTTTCAATTCTATTTTCGTTATTTGAAAGAAGCATTGATAAACAATTAATAAATATTAAAAAATTATAATATAATTATAATTATTTATGTATTTTATATTATGTTGTAAATATTAATAGAATCATTTTTTTTAAATAAAAATCTGAATTTTTTTTTTGAACGTTTTATATTTACTTATAAAATACTTCATATTTTTAAAAATTAATCAAAATAAAAAATATTTATTGAAATCCTTTTAGTTAATAATTTATAATAATAGTTATTAAATAATAAAATAAATTATTTGATTTATATAATATCAAAATTAAAACATTTTTATTAAATTTTTAACTTATTTTTTTTTGTTTCTTAGGATGTTTTAATTTTATTTATTAAATTAATTTCTAAAAAATATCAAATTATGAATAATTTTTTTTTGATAAATATGATAGATTTATTTTATTATATTTAAAAATAAATGAATAATTTTTAAGTTTATTTCATTTAAAAGAATTATTTAACTTCTTTTGAAATTTTTTTGAACATAACAATTTTTCTTTATGATTTTATTATACATTATTCTTTCAAAAAGTATTTAATTTTTTTATCATACAAATAAATTTTTTTATTTTATTTTAAATATTTTTAAATAAAAATGTTTATATCAAATAATTACAATAAACTAAGTAAAAGTCAGACTTTTTTTTCAAATCTTAATAATTTTAAGCAAGGTTTACCAGAATTAGATTTAGAAACAATTGAAGAAAATAGAAAATTTTCTCCTAAAAGTTATTTATCTCAATCTTTTTATAAAAAAACAAGTATTCAAAGTATAAGAAATACTTTAATATATTCAAAGAAAAGTTTAACAGTGAAAGATTTTATATTTTTAATTTTTTTTGTTGTTTTATCTTCATTACAATTAGGAATATTTATTTATGGAATTGATTTATTAATAAAAGAATTTCCTTCATTAAATAATAATTTTATTATATTTGTTTCAATGCTTTTTTGGAAATGGGAAATTTATTTGGTTTGTTTTTTACTAATATATTTTATTTTTAAATATTTTTTAGGAGAAAACGATGAAATTGTTAATGATTATTACCCAATAAATCAAGATAATGAAAATGAAGATTTTAATAATTATTTAACTTATTTTGCAAAATCTTCAAGTTTAAAACAAAGTTTTTCAAAATCTTTTTCTTTAAAAAATATACTTAATGATTTATTAGGAGTTTATTCATCATTTTTTATATACTATTCTTCAAATTATTTATCTTTTGGACTTGTAATATTAATGACTTCTTTAACACAGTTAATTCCTTTTTATATTGATATTACTAAAGGAAGTAATTATCCAAGTAATGAATATTCTTTTTCTAAAATTATTTCTCCTGTTTTTATCTTATCTGGAATTATTTCTTTATGTTTTTCATTTAATTCTTTTTTTAATATTTCAATTTTTCTTTTTTCTTTATTCTCTTTAATATTATGTCAAATTATTAATCAAAAATATTATTTTATTATTTTAAAAGATGAATCTCCTTTTAATCTTTTATTTTCTAAATATTTAAATTATTTTATTTTCACTGGATTATTTTTAATGTTTTATAGTTTAATTGCTTTTAATTTTCAATATTTTTATTTTATTGGTTGGTTAATGAGTTGGAAAATTTGTTTATTTGTTTTTATTGGTTTTGGAATTTTTGGATTTAGTTTTATTTTTTTTACATTAATGTCTTCTTTTATATTAAAAAGAAAATTAGCTTTTAAAAATATTAAATATTTTGAAGTTGTTTTAAATGATTTATTTTATTTTTTTATTTTTAGAAAAATCAATATTTTATTTAACTTTTCTTATATTTTTGGTATTGTTGAATGTCTTTTAGCGATTTTACTCATTGATTATCATAATGAAATTACAAATTATTTTAAACCGAGAAAAAAAGTAAAAATATCTTAAATATTTAACTTTTTATTTATTTTTTTAATAAAACTTTTAAAAAATTGTATATAAAAGAATTTAATTAATAAATGTTTAATCATATTTTTGATTATTTTATTATATAAAATAAATAAAAAACATTATTATCAAGTAAAATATTAGAAAAAATCAATATATATATATAAATTATTATTTGTTTTCTCTAATTAAACAACTAATTTTTCTTACAAAATAACTTATAAATTTCTTTTTATTCATAAAAAAAAAATTAATTTCCTTCCTTCACAATATAATTTTTATAAATAGATTTTAATTTTCCTCCTTTAAATCCTAATACACTTTTTTGTCTTTTTTTTGATCTAATATTATTTATCATAATATTTTTTTTCTGACTTAAATTAAATTTATTTTGTATTAAACTATCAAAAGCTAGAAAATCAACAGTATTATCATCATCAGAAGTATTATTATATGAATTTTTATTTTTTGTAAAATCTGTTTTACTTAATTGGAACATAAATTCAGAAAAAATATCAATTTTAGGTCTTTTTAATTTAGCTTTTCTAACATTTTTAATATAAGTAGTTAAAGAAGAATGATATTTTTCTTTATCATTTGAATTAATATTACTTGATTTATTTGACAATAATTTTTGATTATTTAATAAATCTAGTGAATTTGTATTTATTATATTAATTTCTTTTTTATTATTATTTTTGATTTTTGTTTTTGAAATATATTTTTTAGAAGTATTTATACTAATTTTTGCTTGATTAAAAGTATTTGTTAAAGATAACTGTTTAGGAGAATGTATTGAAGAATTATCTGTTGTATTTTGAGTCATATGTTTTTTATTTTTTAAAGGAGAAATATTATTGAATTTTATATTTATTGAAGAAATATCATCCGTTTCATTTTTATCTTTTTTTCTTTTTATTTCCTTTTTTTTTAAAAATAAAATTTTCTCATTAAAATCTTTCTTTATAGTATTCATATTTAAATTTAAATTTCTTTTTATTTTTATTTCAGGAAAATCTAAACTATATGTTTCTTTATCAAAATATTTAAAATTAATTATATTTTGTCTAATATGTTGTAATCTTTTCATCATTTGACTTTTTTTATAATTTACATAATTTATATAATTATTATAAACACTTTTTTCATTAATCATATTTAAAAAAAATTCAATATCAATTTCATAAATTAAAGCATTTTCAGTTTTACAAATTGCAGAAATAAAATATTTATCATCAAAAATACAATCATCTAAGCCAAATATATCACAAGGAAATAAATATGAAATTTTCCAAAAATTGATTTCATTATCATTATTATAAAATTTAGCTAAAAAATCATCTTCAAATTTTTGATTTCTTATTAATCTATTTCTTATTAAAATATCATCTGGATTAAATTCAGAAATTATTTTATTTAAATCTTTTATTGATCCTCTCATTGATAATTCAATTTCTCCTTCTTTTATTAAATAAATTTTTTTTCTTTTATCTAATTGATTAAAAATAATTTCTCCTCTTTTATAAATATTTAAATGAAAATCATTAAAATATTTTTCATTCAATTTATCAATACTTAAATCTTGAAATAAAGGAATTTTTCTAATTAAACTTATATTTTTAAATCTTAAAACATCAAAATTTTTTTTAATACAATTAGAATAAATTCTATTTTCAATATGACCAAGAGAAGTTTGTTCTAAACAAATTATTGTTGCAGTTCTATTTGAAGAAGAAGCTCCTAAAGCAATATCTCCAAAAGTAGAAAATTGATTTAAAATTCCTATTTGATAATAAATATATAAAGTTACTAATTTTTTTTTTTTTCTATTTGGTAAATCTAATATTAAATTTCTTACTTTTTTTTCATTCTGAAAAGTTACTTTTTTATTTTTATAATTTTTATTTATTAAATTTTCTTCTTCTTCATTTTTATCTTCTAAATTTGGTAAAACTGAATTTAAATAATCTTCAATTGTAATAATTTCTTTATATAATTGAGATGAATTTAATTTAATTTTATTATTATTCGTATCTTTATTCATTAATTTATAATCAAAAGATAAATTTTTTTTTGAAATTTCTTTTTCATTTGATTTTTTATTTAATAAATCTAAAATTAAATTTTTATATTCTAAAACTTCAAAAGAATTAAATTTTGAAATATTTTCTTCAATAATTTTTAAAACTAAACCATATTCTTTTAAACTAAATAATTTATTTATATGATTTATATATTCATCATAATTAACTTTAATTTGTATTTCTTTAGGAACAATAATTGCAACTTGACCAGAAAAAAGAAAATAAAATTTATCTCCTTTATCACCATATCTAAATAATAATTGATTAGGTAATAATTTCATCATTTTCATATATTTTGAAATTTGACTTAATAAAAGATTTGTATTATATAATAATCTTGTTTTATTTAATTCAGAAATAAAATGTTTAAAATTTGTTAAAAAATGTTGAATGTATAATATTTCATTTTTATTTTTTATTTTTTTTGTAAAAATATATTCTATTATATTATATGTATCTATTGAAAATTCAAAAGGTATTGATGTTATTGATGGTAAATTTAAATTTAAATTTTTATCATTATTTTTTACAAAACTTAATTTTCTTAAATTTTCTTTTGGAGTTATATCGAATAAATTTTTTCTTAATTTAAAAATATAATCAAATATTTTATTATCTAATTCTTCAAAATTAACATTTATTGTTTTTACTTCTTTAGTATTATTGCTTATAAATTTTGATTTATTTTTTATTTTTAAACTTTGAATTTTATCACCTATAGAGTTTAAAGATGTATTTTTCATTTGATTATTATTATTTTATTTTTTTTATTAAAATTCAAATTGAATATTTATTTTATTAATAAGTATTTAAAGAAAATATACCAATTTATAAAAGAAAAATAAATATTTTTAGTATTAGTAATTTACATATAAAATATTTACATATAAAATTTTTATTCATTTTTATATTTAATTAAAGGCAATTAAATAATAAATTATTAAATTTGATCATTAAAAATATTAAAAATCTTATTATAATATTTATCTTTTTTAATTTAAAATAATTATAATAATAATTTATGTAAAGTATATTGATAAGTAACAGTAAAACTATTTTCACAAGAACAACACCTTAATTCATTAATATTTATTTTTTCATTATTAACATTATTTTTAGAAGATTTCTTTTTAGTATTATTTGATTTTTGTTGAACTCCAGTAGGTTGATAATATTTATATAATTCTCCTTCTCCTAAACATAAAAATGGATGTTTTATAGTTGATATTAATTCTGAAGAATTATTATTATAAAAATATGTTTTATAAATCAAAAAGAATACTATTGAAAATAATATCAAATTTAAAATTATTATTAAAAAATCTTCTTCTGTTATACAAAAAGGACCAATTTTAGAAAAATTTTCTAAACAAATTAAACTTAATTCCATTTTAAAATTGTAAAAAATATTATTATTTAATTTAACTAAAAATTTTAATTATATAATAAATGAAAGTTTTGTATAATACAATCAAAAATTTTCATAATATTTCAAAAGAAAAAAAAATAAAAAAAGAACTTTCACAAAATAATATTTTAATTAAATTAGAAAGAGATTTATCTCCAATAAAAAAAAAAAATTTTCAAAATGAAAAAAAATCGCCTCTCAAAAAAATTATCATTAATAATAAAATTATTTTTCCACAAAATAAAGAAAAAATTTTTTATTTCCCTGAAATTGAAAAAAATCAAAATGAAAAATTTAATTCTAGTAAATCAGAAAGAATGAAAAGTTTATTTTTTAAAAAAGATATTTTTCTCAAAATGAAAAGTGGAAATTCTTTAAATTTATTAAATAAAAGTCTTTCCAAAACAAATTTTAAAGAATCAAAAAATAATGAAGTTCAAAAATATAATTTATCATTTATGAATAATAAAAATATAAAAGATAAATTATTTTATAAATTTAAATTAGTGAAAAATAAAAATAATTCTATTGATATTTCATTATTAAATAATAATAATAATAATTATATATTTTTAAATAATACATTTTCAAAAAATAAAAAAAAAGAAATAATAAAACAATTTAGTGTATATTCAAAAGGAGGTGAAAAAGAAGATGGAAAACAAAAAATAAATCAAGATTCATTTTTAATATTAACAAAAATAAATAATATATTAAATTTTAATATTTTTGCAGTTTTTGATGGTCATGGAATAAATGGTCATTTAGTAAGTAAATATGTTTCAAATTATTTTAAAAAGAAATTTAAGAATGAAGAACAAATAAAAAATATGAAAGAAACAGAGGAAATATATAATAAATTAAAAGAAAATAATTACAGTATAATTCAAAATTATTTTATAAATGCAGAGAAAGAATTAATTAATACTTCATTTAATTGTGATTTTAGTGGAACAACTTGTGTATTATTAATTCAAATAGGAATTCATTTAATATGTGCAAATGTAGGTGATAGTCGAGCAATATTAATAAATGAAAAAGAAATAAATCAATATGTTAATAATAATATTAATAATACTAAATATGATATAATTCAATTATCTTATGATAATAAACCAAATAATTTAAAAGAAAAAAAAAGAATTATTAAATTAGGAGGAAAAGTAGAAAAATTTATTAATACTGGACCTTTTAGAGTTTGGATTAAAAATAAAAATTATCCTGGTTTAGCTATGAGTAGATCTATTGGAGATTTAATTGCTTCTAATATTGGTGTTATTCCTATTCCTGAAATTATTGAATATACTATTAATAAATTTTCTAAATTTATTCTCATTTGCTCTGATGGTATTTGGGAATTTTTAAATAATGTTCAAGTTCTTAATATTTGTAAAAAATTTTATTATAATGATGATTCTAAAGGATTATGCTTTCAATTAGTTAAAAATGCAGAAAATATTTGGAAACAAAAAGGAACTACCGTTGATGATATTACTGTTTTAGCTATTTTTTTGTAAAATTTTATTTATTAATTTATTTATTTTTTCCTTTTGGGAATTAATATTTTAAAAATTATAAAATGTATAATTCATTTTATAGTATATTAATATTTCTTTTTTTACAATATAAAAATTTAGTTTAGTAATTTAAAAAAATTTAGTATGTTGATTTATATTATAGATTTGAGAAAATATTATTATATTAAGGATATAAAATGATAAATAATTATTCTTTGTTATTATTATAATATTTATATTAAAGTGTTTATTTTATTAAAATTTAAATATCATTTATTTATAAAATTCTTATTTAAGAAAAAAAATTTGTTGTTCAAAAATATTTAAAATATGAATTATTTTATACTAGATTTAATGAAAAAATAATAAAAAGAGAATTTAATATTAATTATTTACTTTTTTGTTTATAATAATTGATAAAATAATTAATCAAACAAACCCATTTATCACATTCATCTTCATTTTCAGAATATAAAATAATTAATTCATTAGTTCCTAAAATTTGATCTAAAATATTTTTTTTAAAACATAATAAATTATAAACTTCATAATTATTTTCATAATCATATTTATTACAAATATCTTCATTTAAATTATTCATTTGAGGAATTTGAAAACTTAAATTTTTTTTTAAAATATAAAAAAAAAAATATCCATCTAAATTTTTTTTTTTTAAAAAATCTAATTCAATAATATCACATTTATAAATTTCTCTTAAATTCATCATTAAAAAAGGTCTTTGTTTTCTTAAAACAGTTTCTTTACTTTTATACATACAAAAATTACTTTTACTTAACAAACAATATTTTTCAACATTTAAAGAAGTTGTTAATAAAAATTTATTTAAATAACCGAAATGAATTATAATATTCATATCATTTGTTAATAATTTTGTTTCTGGAATTAAAGATAAAATATCAATGTTTTTCCAAGAAAAATCATATATTTCATCTAAGTTATTTTCTTCTAAGGATTCTAAAGTTTCATTTTCAGATTTATTATTTTTATTTTCTTCTTCTTGAACGAAATTTAACATTTGATTATTTTTATTCTTTGTTATTATTCTTTTATTTTTTTCTATATTTCCTTCTTCAATATAATTATTTTTTTTATTTAGTTCTCTAATAGGAGATAAATTTATTTTTTCTAAATATGGATTATCTGTTAAATCTGTTGAATGTTTAATTTTTGCAATTTTAAATTTATTTTTAAGTGAATTTTCATTCTTATTCTCATTATTATTTACTTCAACAACTTCTGTAGGATTATTAACTAATTCTTCTTCATTTTTTGAAAGACAATCACATTTTAAAATAGGTTTACAACTATTTAAAATTCCCATAATATAATTGAAAAACAAATAATTAAAAAATAAATTGTAAAATTTATTTTTGATAAATTAAAAAAATAATTTAATAAACAATATTTCTATTATCATTTTTAAAAAGTGAATAATAATAATTTTAATTTATTATTTTTTATTTTAAAAAGTCTCTGAAATAAAATTGTTATTTATACTAACACAAATAGGATGAAGTAAAATAAAAACTCCATATAAAATAAATAAAAATAAATTAGAAGGCATTTTAATTATATTTTTTTCAATGCAATTATCAATAATATAAAAGAAATTATTTGAACGATAAGACAATAAGAAAATAATATATGTAATTAAAAACAAGAAATACAAAATTATTTCAAAACCAACAATAAAAACTGGATAAAATAAACGACCAAACCCTCGTTTTTTTTTCTTTTTTATTGGTTTTTTCATAAAAATATCTGTTAAAATACATCCCCAAATTAAAGTAATAATAGAGAAAATAATAAGAGAAAGAAATTTTCCATTTAATGAATATTTATCTTGAATTTTAATAAAATTATTTCCATTATTTTTAACATATTCTAAACATTTTTCATCTTCTTTATTAAACCAAAAATAATTTATTGAATTTAAATTAACTGAAGTTTCTTTAGAATATTTATTAAAAACTTCAGAATTAAAAATAAATTTTGGAAAATTTGTTTCATTTAATAAAAAGTTGTTAAGAGTTATATTTGAATCAATTATATTATAATTTGAACTATAAGAAGAACAATTTGATTCTCCTTTAATTAAAGAAAAAACATTATTACTTTGAATTAAATTACCTTCATTTATATAAGAACATGTTTTATTATCTTGAGAAACATCAATTTGAATAATAAGATTATCATTAGAATTTTCATTTGAAGAAAAAACTAATTCATAATCTTTATTTAAAGAAATTATTGATTCATTTATATCATATATATTTTTTTTATTTTCAATTTTCCTAATTTGTAATTTATTAATTGGACATTCTTCATCTTTTTTTACACATAATATATTATTATGTGTATCTAATTTCCCACATTTTTTTTCACAATTACTTTCATTATAATAATAGTTCATATAATTAAAATATTTTCTTTTCACACATATTTTTTTCTCTCTCCATTTATCAACTTTTTTTTCATTTATTGAATTAAATTGTTTACATTTTTCATCTCCATGTTTTTGTTCACATTGACCTTCAAATATTTTACCCTTGTATTTTTCACTATTTGAACAATCACAAAATATCATTATTTTAGGAATTTTTACTTTTTCTAATAATGATTCATAATTATTTGGACAAATATTATCTTCTATTTTTATACCTGTAATTAAATCTAAATCCCAATTCATTGATATTTTCCTTAAATCATAATCTGTCCTATATCTAAATCTTATTATTATTATTAATATTAGAGTTATTAAAGGAATTATTGAGAAAGATAATGAAATATTGAATCTATAGTCACAAAACATTTTTAATTCTTATTTTTTATTTTTATCAAATTATTTGATTTTTAGAAATTAACATTATTGATTTTCATATCTTAAAACCATTTATTTTAATGTTTTTTTATCTTAATTAGTTAATTAATTCTAAATTTATCAAATATAGTTTTGTAATCTTGTGTATTTGAGATTTTTAATGTATAGTTATTAAACAATCAAAACAATGTATTCATTAATTTTTTTTCGATTAAATTACTTAATTTTTAAAAATAAAATAATTTATTTAATTTCTTATGATATTTATTTTGAATTTTGGATTAACCGAAAATATCCTTGTTATTTAACTTTTAGATATATATATTAATATTATAATTAAGCTCCCTTCAATAACTCATTCTTTTTTAAAATGAAAAATAATACCATCATTATGAAAAAAAAAATTATTTTCAATAGAAAAAAATTTATTATTAAATTTATAAAATGGAATCAGACAAATCAATAAAATCAATAAGTAAATAAAATATTTAACAAATTTAAGAGGAATCATTTGATTTAAATATAGAATTTTCAAGAAAGGTAAGTTCAATTTTATCAAAAGAATTTTCAAGTTTTTTAAATAGTGAACCAATACCTTATCCTTTACCAAAACTTCATGGATTACCAATTATAAATAGAAATAAAGAACTTTCATATTTATATATTCCAAATGAACAAGCTGATTATATGAAAAAATTATTAAATCCTGAAGGAAGAATTGCTAAAGATAGTGAAGTTTTACCTCAATTAAATGTTGTTTTATTTGATTATTTTTATAGAGTTTTTAAAGAATATAATTTAGAAAAAAGAATTGAAATTTCAAACAATAATGAAATGAAACAAATTAATGTTTATTTTAGTATTATTTTAAAAGTTGATTTGAAATTTAAAAAAAAAAAAATTTTTAAAGAACAAATAAAAAATTTCAGAACTGTTTTTAATCTAATAAGAAGAAATTCAAGTTTTAATGAAAATGAAGATAAAAATAATCCTTTTGAAGATTTTCTTTATCCTTCAACAAGAAATAGTAGAGTAAAATTAAAAAAAAAGATGCTTCAAAAAATGGGAAATACATTCTTAGATGAACAAAAGGAAAATAATAATGAAGAAGAATCAAAAATAGAAAATATTAAAGAAAATGAAGATTATATTTTAAATAAGATAGATGAAGAAGCTCAAAGTAGTTGTTCATCTTCAGATTTTGAAGAAGAAGAAGATTTGATAGAATATGAAAAAATAGATTATAGAAAATGTTTAAAAGATTTATTTTGTTATCATTTAAATGATTTTAGAAAAGATATTGTAGAATATTTTTTACTTCAAAATAGTTTTGAAGAAATATCATTTGAAAAATTTGTTTATTACATAGAATTTTTTTCAATGTTATTTACAGGTTTAAATATAAAATATTATATAGATGAATTACAAAATTTAAATTTAGATTTTTATGGTAGTGAAAAAGCATATATGAATTTAGCAGAAACTTTCCATTATCAAGTTCAATTTAGAATAAAAGATATTCCAATTATTCTTCAAAAAGATGGAACTTATAAATCAAGGAAAGGAAAAACAATATCTTTAGATAAATATTATTTAACAAAAGATAAAGAATTAAAACATTTAAATCAAATTCAATATTTTGAATATTATAATAATCAAGTAGAATTTTTTCCTCCTTTTACTCATTTCATTAAAGCAAATGCAGATAAATTTAGAAGATATGATGAAAATGATAATTTTCATTTTTGTGATTTGTGTAGTAATATAAATGATTATATATATACTTATAATTTAACTTGTTCAAGTGTTTTTAGAAAAATTGATAAATGTAGATTAACTTATGCTGCTTTATCAAATATTATGAATATTGGTTTTTTAAAAGTTTCTATTTCAAAAGATAATTATTTAAATAAGGTTATTCAAAAAATCTTATTTTTACCTAATCATGAAAGTTTTCAAAGACAATTTAAATTTGAAGAAATGATAAAAAATTATTCAAATCCTTTTAGAGATAAAAAAACTAGAAACTTAAATAAAATTATTAGAAGTTCTTTTGGTGAATTAATTGGCTTTTATTTTTCTTGGATGACACATTTTATATATTGGTTAATTTTTCCTGCTTTAATAGGTTTAATTTATAAAATGATAAAGCCAATTTTAAAAAAAATGGGTTATACATCATCTTTTTTTTTATATATAAATTTATTTTTTGATATTTTAATTGTTCTTTGGGGAAATCATTATGTAAACAGTTGGAAAAAAAATCAAGATTTTTTAAATGTTATTTGGGGAATGGATAAATTTAAAATAGAAAAAGAAAGTAATATTATTTTTAATGAACAAGGAGAAGAATTAGAATTATTTATGGGAATAAAAATTCCAGTTTATGATAATTTTCAAAATTTTATTAATAATTTAATAAATTTTATTTTAGTTTTAATTTCTTTATTTGGAACAATGACTTTTAATTTAATTTGGTTTTATGTTGAAAATATTAAAATGTATGATTCAAAAAATCCAATTGGAAAAATAAATAATCCTTATTGGTTATATATTATTCCAGTCATGATTTATTTAACAAGAGAAATTTTAAGTAAATTATATGCAAAATTGAATAAATATATAACAGAAAGAGAAAATTTTTTTACAAAACAAGAATATGAATTATCAATGTTAAAAAAACAATTAACATTTGAATTTTTTAATTATTATTTTAATTTATATTATATTGCATTTGGAAAAAAGTATTTTGAAAAATGTGCATATAATGATTGTTATCAAGAATTAGGAAATCAATTAACAATAATAATAATATCAGATATTACAGTAATAATAACAAAATCAATATATTATTTTATATATATGAGAAGTCATAGGAAAAAAATAGATAAAATAATTTTAGAAAAGGATCTTTATTCAATTAATACTTCAAAAAAATATAGATATTTTACAAGAAGTGAATTTGGAGAAAGAGATATTTCAGAAATGATTTTACCAGTTATATTTAATTTTGGTTATGTTATTCAATTTGGAATTACATCTAAAATTAGTTTTTTCTTTATGTTTCTTTTAGCTATTTTCTTTAGAATTATTACTGGATTTAATATTAAATATTTAGTTTATATTAATACTTTATCACAATCTAATGGAATTGGATTGTTTAATAGAGTTCAAAAAATTATGGCTTTTTTAGGTATTATTTCTAATTTAGGAATTATTTTTTATACTAATAATGATTTTATTTTAATGAGCAGAGAAAGAAAATTCTTTTACTTTTTAATCACTGAAAATGTTATTTTTATTATTTTAAAACTTTTTAAAATTTCATATTTTCCTAGTTGGTATGAATTTAAAACTGAAGTAGAAATGAAATATCTTAAAAATTATGCTATAAGAGGCAAGACTTTTTACAAAGAAAAGAAGAATAAACTAATGTAAATTCTTCAAAAAAACTATCTTTAAATTAATATTAAATTAAATAATAATTATAATAGATTATTTAATCCTAAAACAATCTTTTCATTTAATTCAAAATAAAATACCTAAGTCATCTTATTAATTTCAAATTCAATTATTTAAAAATTAATTATAAATATACTTATTTCATATTTTTTATTAAAAAAAAAATAAATATCAATAAAATCATAAATAAAGAAATTTCACTTTACCTAATAGGAATTAGATAAATAAATTTTTTTAAAAGAAAAAACATAATATTAAAACAAGAGATTTTAAGATATAATGAATGAAATAATTACTCATTCGAATGATAAATAACTTTATAAATAACAAAAATCTGATTAAATTAATTATAATATCCTTTCTCAATAATATTAAATTTGTAATTAAAGAATTTTTTATATTTTGAACATTAAGGTATATTGTATTTATATATAATACAAGATTGGATATTTATTTTAGAGTAATAAAATAATTTTAAATAATATTTAATGTCTTAATTTTTTCTTCAAATAAAAAAACAATAATTTATATCGAAAAAAAATTTCCCTCCAAAAAAAAAAAAAATGGAAACCCAATCAAAATATCTTTGGATGGATAAATATACACCTCGAACATTATCAGCATTAACCTTTAATCCTTTAATAACAAAAATATTATTAAGCCTTTCTCAAAAATCAGATTTTCCTCATTTAATATTTTATGGACCAGATGGGTCAGGAAAAAAAACAAGAATTCATTGTTTCTTAGAATCACTTTATGGTACAGGAATATATAAAATGAATACAGAAACAAAAGATTTAAAAGTAAATTCAACTACAATTTCATATACAATTTCTTCATCAAATTATCATTTAGAACTTTCACCAAGTGATAATGAAAATTATGATAGATTTATTATTTCTAAAGTTATTAAAGAAAGTTCTTCAGTAATGCATCTTGATTTTAAAAGTCAAAGAAAATTTAAAGTTATTGTTTTATTAGATTGTGATAATTTAACAAAAGAAGCTCAAAGTGCTTTAAGAAGAACTATGGAAAAATATAGTAAAAATTGTAGAATTATTATTTCTGTTAATAATTTAAGTAAAATTATTCCTCCTATAAGTTCTAGATGTTTAGCTTTAAGAATTTGTTCTCCAAGTCAAAAAGAATTATTTGATTGTTTAGTAAATATTAAAAATTCAGAAAAAATTAATAATATTTCTAATGAACAAATTGATTTAATTGTTAAACATTGTGACAGAAATATTAGAATGGCAATTAATTGTTTACAATTAAGTAATATTGAAAATTATTCTAAAGATATTTTTATTCCTGAATATTTAATTAGTATTAAAGAAATATGTAAAAAAATTAAAGAGGAACAATCTCCAAATTCACTTAAATTAATTAGAAATTTTATTATGAATTTATTAATTAATGGAATTTCAGCTGATATTATTATTTTAAATATATGTAAAGAAATGATAAAATTAGAAAATGATGAAAATAAAAAAAGAGAAATTATTTATTGGAGTGCTTTTTATGATAATAGAAGTCAAAATGGAAGTAAAGAACTTTTTCATATTGAAGCTTTAATTGCTAAGTTAATGTTTATTCAAGCAAAAATTAATTAAATAATTTATTCAATTATTTTTTAAAATTTTTTAATTTAAAATTATTTTATTTCGTTTTTTTGAGTACATTAATTTTTATTATTTATTAAATGACGGATGTTAGTTATGAAGATAATATGCAAAGTGCAAAAGTTATTCTATATAATTTATTGAATAAATGTTTAGGAAAAAAATTATCTATTTTAGAGAAAAAAAATAAGAATGAAATAAATGAATTAGATTATTTAAAAAATGATATAAAAAAAATAGAAAAACTGTTTATTAAAAATCTTCCTGATTTAACAGAAAATAATAATTCACAAATTAAAAAAGAAAATAACAGAAAAATAAATAAAAAAATTGAAAGAGATTTAAGTGGAGGAGATAAAATTTATCAAAAAATAAATGATAGAAAAACAATGCAAAATTTACAAAGGAAAGATTTTTCAATATCTCCTTTTCAAAAACTAAATAAAAGTACAATTTTAAGAAAAAATAAATTAAAAAAAAGTGAGACAATAAAAACAGGAAATAAAAAATCTCTAAATAAAATATTTAAAAGTACTTCAAGAGAAAATATCAAAACATCTAAAATAAAAAATATTAAAAAAGTTTCTAAAATAAATAAAACGCCTTCTAAAAAAAAAGAAATAAATCAAAGTAATAATTCAAGTTTAATAACAAAAAGTACTGAAAATAATTTAGAAATAAAAAAAAATATAAAAAAAAAATCAACAACTCCAGATTTAAATAAAAATAAAAAATTATTGAAAGAAAATTTAGAAATTTCTTTAATACATAATAAAAAAGATTCTGTTTCAAATATTATTTGTAAAGATATTTCATATGATGAATTATTAATTAATGATAATTCATTAATAAATTTAAGATTAAGTTCAATGGAATTAGGAATTATAAATGATAATTATGATAAAGATAATAATACTTTACATTTCAATTTAGATAATAATTGTTTTACTTTTGAAGAAAAATTAGAAATGAATTATGAAAATATATTTAAATATTTAAATAATCAAGATATTTATAATTTATGTTTAACAAATAAAAATTGTTTTAATCTTACTATGAATTTTTTGATGATAAAATTTACAAATGAAAAAGAAAAAATAAATGATGAAATAGAAAATTTAAAAAAAAAATATGATTTAAAAAAAATAAATACTATTAAAAATCTTCCTTCTTTTTCTTTAAACAATAATTCAAAAAGAGCATTATTATTATTAAATCAATCTTCTTCTTCAAAATTATTTCATTTAAAAAATCAAATTCCAAATAAAGATATAATTATGATTTATCATTTATATTTATATTCAATTAACCCAAATTTATTTAAAAATTGTTGTGATTTAAAAGAAATATGGATTAAAATTTGTGATTATTTTAATAAAAGAAATATCAATGCAATAGGATTTTTTGTTGAAAAAGAATTAAATGGAAAAATTTTTGATAAATCAATAGTTAATGGATTATATAATATATTAGGAAATAATATTAATAAAATTAATCCTCATTATTATCAAAAATTAGATAAGGTCACTGCAATATTTGTATTTATTATTAAAGATATTCTTGAGTTTATTGGAATTTCTAAAGATAAAAATTTTGATCCTTCAAAAAAAATTTTTCGATTATATTCAAGATTAGAAAATATTACTATAGCATTAGAGAAATTAAATATTATTTCAAATAAGTTTTAAAATTATTTATTATATAATTATTATATATTGAACCTTTATTTTTTAATTTATTAATGATTATAAATAAAATATAAATATCAATTTTTTTAAAAAATATAATTAAAAATTATATATAAAAAATTCTGAATGAAACAAAAAAATTTAAAACTTAAAAAAAATTTATAAAAACTAATAAAATCTATTTTTATTCTTTTA
>JAEEGK010009025.1_pt1 | contig 23397 bp, 24 predicted proteins | sample 8958771 | NCBI WGS metagenome assembly JAEEGK01 (sample SAMN16246547, study PRJNA631951) | gut metagenome | biome: gut microbiome; feature: rumen; material: SC-attached | host: Bos | place: Iran: Karaj | collected 2018-10
CTCTACCAGCATAGCGTCGTCCGTTATACTTTGTGAATCGTCAGCACATCCCCCATTACCGCCGTCATGCTTATCCCCATAGTATTTCTCAAATGCCTCTTTTATCAAATCTAAAGAAAAACATTGCGGTGTCTGTATGCGATACATCTTTTTTCTGTCAGGGGTGCGTAAAACATCCATGTTTTCATCCGCCTCCTTAACAGTATCCTTTTCCGGTACTCCGGGGATGCAGGCATCATATTTCCTTACATTTTCAATACATGAATTGATCAAATCCGGTGTTATCAAAGGACGGACACCGTCATGTATTAAGACATAGCCAAGTTCATTTCTTTTTATTATCTGTTTCAGTCCCTCATATACCGAATCACATCTTTCCTTACCACCCGGACAGATCGCCACCACCTTTTTAAAGCAGTATCTCTCAACTATCTGTTCCCTGACATAAGGTATCTCATCCTCTCCGGTAACCACCACTATCTCATCCACATCACTTGCTTCAAAAGCCTTTAATGTAAGAGAAAGCACAGGTTGTGAGGCTATCTCCATGTACTGCTTTTTTACAGTACTGTTCATCCTCTTTCCTGTGCCTGCGGCTACTATTATAGCTGATATTTTCTCTTTCATTTAATACGCCCTTTCTCCGAGCTTAAGGTTAGGTACCGCATTCAAATCCCAGCCATGCCTTGTACCTGAAATATACTCGTAATATGCAGCACAGCCTATCATAGCTGCATTGTCCGTGCAGAGTATGGGCGAAGGATAGTAAAGGCTATACCCGTTTTTCTCACAGGCTTCCTTCATACCTGCTCTGAGTGCAGAATTGGATGCTACTCCACCTGCCATGGCTATCTTTGTATATCCCAGATCCTTTGCTGCAGCCATAGTCTTGCTGACTAAAGCATCAACCACTGCCTCCTGGAAAGATGCAGCTACATCGGCTACAGTCACGCCCTGCTCAGGGTCTATCATATCATCGCCCGAAAATACGGTTTCGTACACATTTGTTTTCTTTTCTTTACCGGTCTCATCGGCACTAACATTATTTTTGCTTTCTTCATTTGCCTGCTTCATCTTGCAGGAATTAAGATAATTAAGCACCGCCGACTTTAACCCGCTGAAACTGAAATCATATGGGCAGCCCTCAATATGTGCCCTGGGAAATGCAAGTACATCCTTCCTGCCGGTCTTGGAAACCTTATCCACCTTTGGCCCGCCCGGATACCCGAGTCCTATAGCACGGGCTACCTTGTCAAATGCTTCACCTGCCGCATCATCATGTGTCCTGCCGATGATCTCATACTCCGAATAACTGTTTACCTTTACCAGATGGGTATGTCCGCCCGAAACCACAAGGCAGAGATACGGAGGCTCCAACTCCTTATGTTCAACATAATTGGCAGCTATATGCCCCTCGATGTGATGTACACCTACCAAAGGCTTTTTTGCGGCATAGGCTATAGCCTTTGCCTCTGCCACTCCTACCAGAAGAGCACCCACAAGTCCGGGACCGTAAGTCACACCTATGGCATCTATGTCATCCAGTGTCTTATCGGCATCCTTAAGTGCGGTTTTTACCACCTGATTTATCTTTTCAATATGCTTTCTCGAAGCTATCTCTGGTACCACGCCACCGTACAGAGTGTGCAGGTCTATCTGGGAATATATCGTATTTGACAAAACCTCCCTGCCATTTTTTACAACTGCCGCAGCAGTCTCATCACAGGAAGATTCTATCGCAAGTATTAAAGTGTCTTTTTCACCGTTCATTTATTACGTCACTGTCCTTTTTTAATCCGCCTCATCTATAGCGGTCTCGTTTTCCGACTGTCTCCAGGCAGCTATCTTCCATTTCCCGTCATCCTGCTGGATCAGGCTAAACTCTTCAAAGCTTCTGTCCATATTCGCACCGGCCTTAAGAGTAAAGTACATCTTTATCAGAGCTGTTTTTCCTGCCTTGGTATCTATATATTCGATATTGCTTGCACTGTCTATTGCAAAACTGAATATAGTCTTCTTATCCTTTTTATATTCAACCCTGTCACCTTTTATAAAGGCGATCTGCTCATCCTCTGCATTGTTTTCCAGCAGATCAAAGGAATACAGATTTCTTACCTGGCTTACCAGCTTTTTTATCTGTTCATCTGTCAGATCGTCATTGTAAAGGCATTTTGTAATCCTGCAGTAAAGCTTCAGTACCTCTCTCGGAGTAGCCGGATATTCCCAGTCCAGATCCTTTTTTATCAGAGCATCGGCCTCACTGGTCTCAGCGGGTATCTCTTTAGTATCTGTGTTCTTTCCTCTGGTTATCGCAAAATAGATACCTATGACAACCGCAGCAAACAGAACCATAAAGATGATAGTCCCCAAAGGTCCGTTCTTTTTTTTATTCGTAGCCATCTTTATTCCTCATCAATAAACTTAAGTGTAGTCGTCCTCAAGTCCTTTGTTGCTATAACATTGGGGAATATACTGCGGATCCTGCCCACATATTCAGCAGGATTGACAAGAGAAGGACTGTAGTGGGTAAGCCACATCTCCTTTGGATTAGGCTCAGCTGCTGCAGCTAACTTCGCCGCCTCGGTAAATGTCATATGCTTATGTTCAACCGCCTTATTATCCTTATCATCCTCGCCATACATACCCTCGCAGATGAATATATCAGCATCTGCTGCCATCTCGGATATTATCTTTACCGGACGGGTATCCGTACAATATGTAACCTTGAGTCCCCTTCTCTCAGGTCCCAGGATCATATCCTGAGTATAGGTAATTCCGTCTATCTCCACAGTCTGTCCCTTCTGCAGCCTGCTCCATGCCTTCATGGGCACGTTATTTGCGGCAGCTTTCTCAGGATCAAACTTTCCTGCCCTGTCTATCATGACGCTGTAGCCGTAACAGGTAACTCTGTGGTTCACCTTAAAAGCATTTATCCTGTAACCGAAAAGATTCAATTCCGTAACAGCATCTGCAATTTCAATAAACTTTATCTCAAACGGCAGCTCGGGTGCTATTACTCTCAGAGCATTGACAGTCCTCTCAAGTCCCTTGGGTCCGACTATGGTCAAGGGCTCAGCCCTGTCAGCATTTCCCATGGATAGTAAAAGTCCCGGAAGTCCGCTTATATGGTCCCCGTGAAAATGAGTGATGCATACCACATCAATATCGTGAAAGCTCCAGCCGCGCTCCCTGATAGCCACCTGGGTACCTTCACCGCAATCTATCAGCAGGCTGCTGCCGTTATACCTCATCATAAGAGCCGTAAGTCTCCTATATGGCAAAGGCATCATCCCGCCGGTTCCCAACAAACATAAATCCAACATAATTATCCCTTTATATCAAACTGTCCCTGGTGACACACTTACTCATGAGCACAGCATTCTCCACCGGGTTGGTGTAATAATTGTTTCTCATACCACTCTTGGTAAACCCGAGCTTTTTGTATAATGCTATGGCAGGAGTATTGCTTTCCCTTACTTCCAGGAAGAAAAGCTTTGCGCCGTCAACAGCGGCATTCCTTATCATCCTTTCCAGTAGAAGCGTGCCGACACCCTTTTTCCTGAACAGACGGTTTACAGCAATACGCAGGATCTCACATTCGTCCACGACCTGCATAGTTACGCCGTAACCTATTATTTTCCCTGCCTCTTCGGCCACATAAACAGAACGTCCCTTTTCATTCAGGAAACCCGCCAATGAATCCAATGACCATGCATCGGCAAAACACTTCTGTTCAATATTAAAAATAGTTGTTATATCAGCAGTTGTAGCTGTCCTGATCGTCATAATACTCCGGGAACCTTATGCTCCCGCCTCCGTTTTTTGAAACTCCTGGAATTCCCGCTCAGCCTGTGACTTTCTCAAGTATACAGGTGTGTGCAAATCCGCATCAACTACTTCTCCGTCTAAAAATTTCTGCTCTCCGATAGCCGCTACCGATGCCGCTCTCTGATAAAGCAAAGCAGCAGGTGCAAACGCATAATCATTTTTAAAATTCTCCGCTATCAGATCCCTGTAAACAGGTACCGCATCTCCCACAAAGAGTACTTTCTTTCCTATCTGTCCTAATTTTCCAAGCATATCCAATAACGGTACAGCCTGTTCTTCGACCAGTACCACCATCCTGTATGCCGGATCCGGTTTACCCGTAGCCACAAACTCATAAGCGCCGGTATATACCTCCTGCCTTCTGGCATCCATGATAGGACAGATGAGGCAGCCCTCATTCCCGTACATGTTGTAGGCCAGGGCTCTCAGAGTTGACACCTCTGCCACCGGCACATTTAAAGCCAAGCCTAAACCCTTTGCGGTAGCCGACCCTATCCTAAGTCCGGTAAACGATCCCGGACCTGCCGATATCGCTATCCCGTCTAAATCCTTCGGATCCAGGCCCTCCGATCTCATAATCTCATCTATCATCGGAAGGAGTGTCTGGGAATGAGTCTTTTTGTTATTTACCGTATACTCGGCGGCCAGCTTCCCATCGATCTGTATTGCAACCGATGCCGTAAGCCCCGAGCTGTCTATTGCTAAAATCTTCATGTTTTTCACCGTCAAACATCATACAAGATATCCGGTTAATTACTCCACCGATATCCTGCGATAATCAAAGCCGTTGGCTAAGTCCTTAACAAGCCTGATCTTCATGGCTTTCTCAGGTATAAGCTCCTTTATCATATCCGACCACTCTATGACCGTCACACCGTTACCGTAAAAGTAATCCTCATATCCTATCTCATCCATCTCCAGAGGATCCTCTATCCTGTACACATCAAAATGATAGAACGGAAGCCTGCCCTCGGTATACTCCTTTATAACGGTAAATGTAGGACTGCTGACCGGCTCTTTTACACCCAGCCCGGCTGCTATGCCTTTGGCTATAACGGTCTTCCCGGTGCCCAGGTCACCGTCAAGACAAATAACCGTCCCCGGTTCAGCCTTTTCACCAAGCTGTTTTCCAAACTCAAATGTATCCTTATCGGAATTTGTTTCTATAATCATAGTTTAACCTTTAAAATTCTTTACGTTTTCCCTGATAAGCTGAAGGAAGGTCTCTTCATTTGCACCAAGATCAGCCTTAGGGCACAGGAAAGCTCTCATCTTTCCGAGATATACATAATAAGCGGTCTTTCCGCATACAACCTTCATGATCCTGTCATACTTGTAGGGAGCATATTCCTGCATTCTCTTCATATCAAAGCCGGCATCACTGAAAGTATAAGTGATGATGCCCTCTCCGTGAGACATGCTCTCTGACTGCTTCTTTGCTCTCTTTTTGAGACTCAGAGGACTGTTGATCACAAAGAACAGGAATACACCGGCAAATATACAGCCCTGAACGATCTTGTCATCCATAAAGCTCCAAACAGCCATAACAACGGATGCGATAACGATCAATACTGCAAAAACACCGATCACGCTGCAGTAGGTATGATAGAACATAAATCTGAAAACATCTTCCTCACTGGGCTTTCCTTCAAAGGAAAATACCCTGCCATAGTGCTCCATCGGAGGCTCATTTTCCTCTTTAGGCTCCTCTTCGGTCTCGGTATCCTCACCCTCAGTATCTTCTGCCTCATCGTAGCCTTCATTGCCGTCATCATATTCATCCTCTGAATACTCGATGTTATCACCAACGTTTTCATTGGCCTCATCAAGCTCTTCCTTTGAAAGTGTGGACAATGATGCCAGCTCAGCTATGGACCTGCCCGATCTTTTGGGCGCTTCGGTCTTTTTCTGCATTACCTCATCATCATTCTTCTCTTTTAACTTTAAGTCCATTTTGACAGTCCTTTCTGATGTGCGCATAATATTCAACAGATTAATGCGTCACAAAATAATCCAAGTATAATAATACAAGAGAAACGGTAAAAAATCAATAAAAAAATACACGAACCTTTCGGTCCGTGCAATAATATCTTCAGCGGTCATTTTTCATAAATTTGCTCAATGGTTTATATATCAGCATCGTTACTACCGATACTGCAACACCCTTTATCAGGTTAAGAGGTGCTACGGCAAATATTACAAAGCTTGTCATGCTGTCCGGGTTTACCAGGGAGTTCTTCTCGGCACCCGATGCCAGGATCTTCTCCAGTGACATAAACTTGGTAAATGCAGGGATAAGATATAAAGCATTAAATACCGATGCGAACACTACGAGGATCAATGTACCGGATACACATGAAACGATCGCATTCTTCTTTGTCTTCTTGAATGCATAAATGGTTGCTGCCGGGATGATAAAGCTGCATCCTACCACAAAGTTAGCCAACTCACCTACAAATGCAGTACTTGTACCCTTTATCAGGAGCTTCAGCAGCACCTTAACAAACTCCATGACAACACCTGTGGCAGGTCCGAAAGCATATGCGCCTATCAGTACAGGTATCTCACTGAAATCCAGCTTGTAAAATGATGGGATAAACCAAAGCGGAAAGTCAAAGATCATAAGTACAGTAGCCATGGCACACAGAATGCCGACTGAGGTCATCTTTCTGGTAGTAAAGAACTTTTCCTTCTTACCTGTCAGATTGTTCTTCTTATTGCACAGCTTTTCAAGAGCAAAAGCTATCAGGAACATCGCTACGATGATCCCGAAGAACACAAGAACATAGAGTACATTTTCTGCAACGTTTTCCCACAGTGTGGGGTTTTGCTTTTCAGCAAGCAAAATAGTATTCATTTTTCTCTCCTTTCATCCGGACTTTGACCGTTGGTTCCGGAGTTTCACCGGATCAGCCGTTTTGGCGCGCGGACTGTACCGCCAGTAGGGAATCACACCCGACCCTGAAGATCGTTGGGAAGCTTTTTGCTTTATATTTTCCAACAGAAATGTAAGATATCACAACTTAATTAAAATTGCAAGTATTTTTTAAAAATATATTCTTGAAAACAACTAAGAGGAAATCCGGAACAAGCCGTGATTTCCTCTCATGCTGTTTAATCTCGCTTTTTATTCGGTTCTAAGCGCTACTACAGGATCTTTCTTGGCTGCACTCCTTGAAGGAATGATACCGGCGATCAGTGTAAGCAGCATACTGATCAGTACCAGGATGGCGGCCACATATATAGGAAGATGTGTGCTCAGATTATCAATGCCTGTTACCGAATGGAGTATTGCATTTATAGGGATACAGAGTATATATGTCACAATGACTCCCAGCATACCTGATGTAAATCCTATGATAACTGTTTCTGCATTGAACATGCTTGACACATTTCTCTTTGATGCACCGATGGCACGCAGAATACCGATCTCTTTGGTTCTTTCCTGAACGGAGATAAGTGTAATGACACCGATCATAATAGAAGAAACGATAAGGGATACTGCAACAAATGCTATAAGTACGTATGTTATCGCATTGATTATGGTAGTAACCGATGACATCATGATACCTACAAGATCGGTATATCTGATCTCCTTGATCTCATCAACTGTCTCATTGTATGCTGTAATGCTGTCTGCTATAACGTCCTTATTTGCAAATGATGATGCAAACAGGTTGATGGAAGAAGGATTATCCTTGTCAACAAGACATAAACTCTTAAGGACTGAGTCATAGTCAGAAGGTGAGAATTCCATTGTGTCATCGAACATGATAGCACACTGTTCATCACCGAATGTCTTTAACATCATATCAAGCGCCTGTGAAAGCTGTGCAGTACTCATGGATGCAAGTTTTTCCTTTGCCTGCTCGGAATACTGAGCTAAAAACTGCTCTTTCATAGAAGACCTGAACATCTGAGTCAGCTCTTCCTCACTCATCTTTGAGAGGTATCCAGTTATCTGCTCCTCTTTCATACCAGTCTGGGCTATGGCACCCTGTATCATCTGAGCCAGCATGGTATCTTTGTCAAGCGATGCAAGAGTCTGCTCGATGGTCTGGTCTATAAGTTCCTCTGAAGGAGTGCTTGCTATCTTAGTATATAAAGCGGCTCTCCCTTCTTCATCAAGACCGTCAACATACTCATGGAACTTCTTAACCTTTTCCTCGGTTGTTAACTCTTCGCTATCCTTGAAAGGAAGTCCGGTAAGGACATCGGTATCCTTTGATGCCAGCTGAGCCTTAACAACTTCCGACTCCTTAGCATGATCGATTATATGATCTGTAAGAAGTGATGTATAACCGATATGGCCGTTTTCCTGAACACCTATCGCATTATCCGAAACCTTAGCTATACCACATACCTTTAATGAAAGGCCGTTATCGTACAGATACTTTAAACCTGTGGTAGTCTCTCTCAGATCAGAGTAGGTACCGGTGGTCTCATCATAATTATAAGCATCACAGGGAAGTACAGTCCTGAATTCGAGGTTACAGATTTCTTCATAGCTCCACTTCTGTTCTTTAACCTCCAGCTCCTGAGCTTTTAAGACCGCATCCATGTTTCTGTCCATTTCCTCCTTACTCTTTAAACCGAGAGCATAGAGTGTCAGGTCATTAAGTTCGTTATGTTCATCTACAAAAAGGATAATCTCATCATAAGCGGTCGGCCAATGTCCGTATATTATGTCGTACTGCTCCTGAAGAACCGGATTGATAACCGTTCCATCCTTTCCGGGCAGCATTTCCTTCCAAAGTGCAGCACTGTTTTCCATAAAAGCATTCGACTGAGCGCCCAGAGCCGAGGCCGAACTCATGGACATCATCATCGACATATCGATGCCCATAAAATCCTTTATCATGTCTGTCATAATCTGTGAAGCATCCGAAAGGATAATATCGCCTTCAAGGTTTTTGGTATAAATCTTCAGATTTGTATTATATGTATACTGGATGCCCAAAAGCGCCTTGTTGAAATCCGATTCCGGGTTGGCCCGTTCATTTTCAATATATTTCTTGAAGGAAACAAGATCGTTTTCCCTGCTCTCAAGCGTATTCAGCGAATTTACCAGCTCATAGACCATATTTTTCTGGTAAACAGCGTCATTTTCATGCTGAAGTGTGGATTGAGCCTTGCCCATGAAAGTGGTGAGCAAACTGCTCATATCAACAGTCGAAGCCTGTATCGTTATAGGGTAGGCAGAAAGCGTCTGCTCCTGTACATTGTCTATAAACTCGGTCGCACCGTTCGATGTAGCATAGATCAGCGCTATACCTATGATACCGATGGAGCCTGCAAAGCTGGTAAGTATGGTCCTGCCCTTCTTTGTAAAGAGGTTCTTTAGGGACAGACCGAAAGCTGTAAGCAGTGACATCGAAGGCTTCTTGGTCTTATGTGACTCAACCTCCTTCTTCTTTGCCGCTTCAAGCTCTGTTTTGTACTCTTTGTCATTTAAAGGAGCCGAATCATCGGTAATAACACCGTCAAGCATTTTTACTATTCTTGTAGAATACTTGTTTGCAAGATCAGGGTTATGTGTAACCATGATAACCAGACGGTCCTTAGCTATTTCTTTAAGGATATCCATAACCTGTACGCTGGTCTCTGTATCAAGAGCTCCGGTAGGCTCATCAGCCAGGATGATATCAGGGTTGTTTACGATGGCACGAGCTATAGCCACACGCTGCATCTGTCCGCCCGACATCTCGGTAGGCTTTTTCTTCATCTGGTCCTTAAGTCCGACCTTTTCCAAAGCTTCCTTTGCACGCTTGCGTCGCTCTGCTTTAGAAACACCCGAAAGTGTCAATGCCAGCTCGACATTGGTAAGTACAGTCTGATGAGGTATCAGGTTATAACTTTGGAAAACAAAACCTATGGAATGGTTTCTGTATGCATCCCAGTCACGTGCCTTGTACTCCTTGGTACTCTTGCCGTTGATCACCAGATCTCCGTCGGTGTACTTGTCAAGACCGCCGATGATGTTAAGCATGGTAGTCTTACCACAACCGGAAGGTCCGAGTATGGATACAAACTCGCTTTCCCTAAACTGCAGGCTAACTCCTTTTAAGGCATGTACATTCTCTCCGCCGGCAGGATAGACTTTTGTAATGTTCTTTAATTCCAGCATATGAGCTCCTTCTATATAATATGTAATAAAATATCTTAATCTTTATTTTATGAATAAAAATTCATATAAACTTATTCCATAAGTATATTTAATAAATATCATTTAATACAAAAAGTAAAAACAGAATATATTTAACTCCAAAACTCAAGATTTGTCAATCTGTTTTCATTTGAATTAATTTTATTTTAAGATATAGCCAAGAAACTTCATTGAATGGCAAGATAATAGTGATAAAATAAAAATCAATTCTTAAGGCAAACTATACTATACGGAGGGGTAACATGGGCTATAAGAATTTTACGACAGCGGTATATTGTACCGTAGAGGATGTCAATAACATTAAGGATTTTGAGGAATTTGACAGGGATTTCGCTCACATCGAGGACCATGCACATATCGACAAGGTGTATCTCGAGTATTACCGAAGTGATCAATGGTGTTCCAAAGAGCATATGCTTACAGTAAAGGATTTCTTTAATAAGAAAGGGATCAAAACCTCGGGTGGTATTACCACCTGCGGGAGCGGCGGAGAAGGCTTTGCTTCATTCTGTTACTCTAAAGATGAGGACAAAGAAAAACTAAGAAAAGCCGTAGAACTTTGTGCAGAGACTTTTGACGAGCTGATCCTTGATGATTTTTATTTTTCTAACTGCAGATGCGAGGCCTGCATAAAGGCCAAGGGAGATAAAAGCTGGTCCGAGTTCAGGCTCGCCCAGAAGTTTGATGTTTCCAAAAATATAATAATGAAGACCGCCAAGGATATCAATCCGAATATGAATGTGATCATTAAATATCCTCAGTGGTTTGAATACTATAATGAAACCGGCTATGATCCCGTTAACGAGGCTGAAGTCTTTGATTCTATTTATACCGGTACCGAGACCAGAAACCCCGAGTATTCCCAGCAGCATCTTCCCAAATATCTGGGATATTTTGTGATGCGTTATCTGGAGAATGCAGCTCCCGGCAGGAATCTGGGCGGCTGGTTTGATCCTTTTGACTGTAACTACAACCTTTCTTCTTATCTGGAGCAGGGATATCTTACCCTGTTCGGCAAGGCTAAGGAGGTAACCCTGTTCTGTCTCGGAGCATTGAGAAAACAGGGTCCCTGGAGACTTATGGCACCTTCAATAGGTGAAATATTTAAGGAATGTGACGAGTACCTGGATATGCTCGGCAATCCGGTAGGCGCTGCTGCCTACAGACCGGCTCGTGCACGAGGTGAAAACGATCTGCATTCCTATCTCGGCATGTGCGGCATACCCTTTGAGCCTTGCTTTGAGTATCCCGAAAACGCTAAAACTGTTTTCTTAAGCGAGGGTGCTGCTGCCGACAAGGATATCGTTTCCAAAATGAACGCTACCATGCTTAACGGTGGCGACTGTATCGTTACCAGCGGCTTTGTAAAGAAGCTCGGTGCTGCTTTCGGACAGTTTGTAAATATCACCGTCACTGACAGGAAAGCAATCGTCAAAGAGTATGCCGGCACCAATAATAACGGTATCAACATTTTCGGATCAACTCCCGGCAAGGAACCGGTGATGATACCGCAGATTGATTACTGTACGAACGATGTATGGGAACTGGCCGGCGGGTATGCGTCATTTAACAATTTCCCGATTGTTCTTCGTGCCGTATACGGTATGGGACATATCTGCATCGTAACCATCCCCGACAATATGGGCGATCTGCTGAACTACCCCGCTACCGTCCTAAACGTAATAAGGGGATTGTTTACCAAGGAACTGCCCATTAAGCTTTTCGCAGAATCCCAGATACAGCTTTTTGCGTATGATAACAACACCTATATCCTCCGCTCCGATTTACCGTATACCGAAACCGTGACTCTCGAATTTGCAGAGAACGTCAAGAGCGTAAAAGAATTAAAATCCGGCAGGGAGTTTAAGATCAATGACAAGAGACAGATAAGTCTGCCCCTGATGCCGATGATGAATACGCTGCTCAAGGTTGAAGTTTGACAGCAGACTTTTATAACATAGAAACGGGGCTGTCGCAATAGAGTTGCGACAGCCCCGATATTATAATAGTTCCATTATGAGTCCATCATTTTCCATGCTTCAAGCTGAGGAAGCTCTTTTTTCATCTGCCATTTTACCATAAACAGTACTTCATTATTATATGGATCAAAGCCTTCATTCTGACTCTTTTCTCTTAGAGCCTGATACTCCTTAAAAGCCTTTGGATCAGATTCCTGCATATCGGAAAGTATTTCCTCTCCATTATGAGAATTTTTTACTCTCTTCAGTTCCTCATCTGTTAAAACATGCAAATTATCTAATTGATTTATATATTCATCCGGTATCTTTCTTGAAGAGTCTTCTGACTGATATGCTTTCTCTTTATATTCCTTAAAAGCAGCTAACCCGTCACCCGATAGTTCTACAATCACATTTTCAAGTTTCTGTGCCCTTGCCTCTATCTCAGCAAGCTGTTCCTGCTTCTTTTCAACATTGGCTCCACGGGCACCATCCTGCTTAATCTCTGCCTTTAGGACTTTTGCTTCACCTTTCACCTGTGCCCTGGCAGACCCTTGAGCTTTCACCTGTGTCATAGCAGAATCTGCAGACAAAATCGCCTGCATATTGCCGCTTGACATTCCTGTGCCACCTGCTGACACCTGACTGTTCTGCCTGCTCCCCCCGAGCATATCTTCCATAGAAGAGGTACTTCTTTGAAGATTCTCTTTTCTCTGCTCTATCTGATGCTGGCGTAACTGATTTTGGAGCTCGTTTATCTGCTCCTGGATTTCTTTTCGCTTATTCATCTTGTCTTCCGGTGACATCTCTTTATTCGACGCAAGCTCCTGCATCTGCTTCTGAGCATTTGCTATCTGACTCTGAAGATTCTTGCTCGTTGAATCAGAACCCATATCCATCATAAAAGATTTTGTGCCATAATTTTGTCCATTTATCCCGTTTATTGTCATAGTCTTATCCTACCTCTTCTTTATATTTCTATATCAATATATTTTCCGAAGAAAATTTTAGCTGGTTCTAAAAGAGTATTTCCCAAAACAGAATCTTTCTTATTGTTCTGTTCTTCTATAATTTTTTCTTTGGCTATCCTCTCAGTTTCTTTCTTCTTTTCTATGCGTTTTTTCTCTTTCCTGACTACTTCTTCCTTTTCAGCTTTCTTTTTCTCGGCTCTCTTTTTCTCTGATTGCTTCGCCTGTTCCTTTGCAGCCATAGTTCTGCTCTTTCTGGCTGACTTTGCAGGATCAAGATTATCATATAGAAAACTCATATTCCTCACCTGAATATGAGAATCCGATGTTGACCATCCTGCATCAGTATTACAACTACCAAGATACGGTATACCATCCGCGCAAGCATATTTTTTGTTCTTTTCACAAAGCGAAAATATACTTCCGGTACAATGTGAAGTCTTTTTCTTTCCGTCACTGTATGTCAAGGTATACTCTTTTCCTGTCTCCATCTCACGGTCCATCAATCCGTAAACCTTTGCCCTGTATGCAGGATCCTTTGCCATTTTATTAAGCTGGCTATCATCTATATATAGATAATGCTTTCCATTAACTACATTTTTGGGTTCACGATCTGTAAGGGTATATTCTGAAAACCATTCACCTATCTGTTTTTTCAGATCTTCTACGGACATTTCTTCATCCGATGATGTCTTTGAAGAATAGTATTTTGTTGCCTGTGCTCCATAATCAAGACCTGCCTTATTCATATCTTCTAAATACGTAAAAGACTTCTTTCCATCCCAGACAGGTTTTGAATTACCACTGGTATTTTTGCTTGGGAAAACACCATTATTAAAACTATTACCTGAAATCGAAGGTACAAACATTGTTTCTTCCTCCTTTTAAAGTTGTTCTTTATAAACTATGCTCATAATTCGCTATATTAAAATGTCTATTCTCTTATAGTACAGTAAATCACCGTCATCTTCTATCTTCATACCGTTTTCCAAAGCAGTCACAGTTGCTCCTTCAGAAACCAATTCTGTTTCAGCAACCATATCCGACGGATTTTTCTCCAAAACCTTTGCAGTCTTTTCCATATTTCCCTCAATAGCTTCCTGCATTTCCTCAGCCGAGTCAGAAATCTCCTCCAGCATTTCAGACATCATTCCTTCATTTTCATCTGTGCCGGTTGCCTCTTCAATCATATCCTCAATTCGTTCCTCAGCAGTCTTCGGAGCATACTTTTCAGCCTGCTCCTTAATCTTTTCTGCTTTTTCTCTTGCTTCGTCCATAGCACGGAACATCTGAGAATGATTATATTCTTTCTTAGCCACATCTATCTGCTCATTATAGCCTTGGAGCATATCCAGTTTTCTGGCAATATCCTCTAAGGAATCCGCTTTCATACTTTTCAGTTTTTCCTTCTGCCCTTCAAAGAATGCAACCTTGGTATCCCTCTTATTCTGTCTGTCCAACCGATCCTGTGTACTTTTCAGACCATAGTTAGAAGTCAGATTAAACCCCTGTACTTTAATATTCATATCTCAGTTCCTCATTATTCCGAAGATTTCGATGCATAGTAATCCTCAAAAAGTTTATTTGCCGCATCCATAGTTTCACTGCATATGTTCGGAAGCTTCTTCCCCCATGCTCCTGTCGCAAGCTTAAACCCTTTCTCCATAGCCTTTTGCATCTCTTTCATCTTATCTACATCATCACCTGCAAGTGCACTGGCAAAGTCAAAGAGTCTCTGGGAAGTCTGTTTTACTCCCCAATATCCATCTTCTCCGATATCCTTCTGTGCCTGCAGCCTGGTTGCAGGATCAACTTTTACATTTCCGCTCGCCAGGAATTTCCATATATCATCTCCATTAGCTTTACCATAAAGACCTGCCTGCTTTGAAAGGGATTTCTCGACTATCGATACCAGTTGCTTCTGCCTTGCCTCTGCATCAGCTTTCAGTTGCTCTACAATTGAAGGTTTTGAGTAACCTGCCTTTTTTGTTTTTGGATCTGATTTTTCATAAACCGCAGGCTTATTGGTACTTGTGCTGTATGCCTGCTCTCCGGGATCTGTCTTTTCCGCATCCTTGTTTGTTACTGTCTGATCGCGGGATGTGTTCTCCTTAACATCATATCCCTTTGTGTTGTAACCTGCAGTTACATTTGTGTTTTCAATCTTTAATGCCATTTTTATACCTCCGTGTATTTTGTGTGTGATTTGAATATTATCTTCTGTTCTTTATATCGGACAACATTTGTTATCTGTTAACATCTATTTATAAATATTTATTTACAACTGTTAACCATTAACATTTGTTAACCGATATAAAATATGAAAGCATAGTATATTTATGCTTATCTTTTAAGAAAGGAGGAAAAAATTATGATATCATCGATCAGAGGTTATGGAAATGATTACAACTCATATAGTTATTATAATCGGTACAACTCCTATAGGAATTATAATAACTATGGATCGGTCTCATCTCTTTTCGGGACAAATGCTATGAGCGGAGCTTTCAGCGTATCGGATTATTCTCTGATAAGAAGCGGAGCGTATAAGAAATTGATGAAGGCATACTATTCTCAGGACAGATCCGGCAATGTAAGCAATTTGGTAAAAAACAACCAGCCTGCTTCACTGCTGACTGCCCAGGATGCCGCATCCATGAGTAATTCCATCAAGGATGTAATGAAGGCTTCTCTTTGGGAAAAGAAGTCCATTACCGAAAAAAATGAATCCGGCAATGAGACTGTCAAGCTGGACTATGACCGTGAGGCTATCGGCAAGGCATTGCAGAAATTCACTGAGGACTACAATAAAACCGTGGATGCTGCCGGTAACTCAAACTCCATGTCTGTACTGAGAAACGGTGCATGGCTTACCAAAAGCACAGCGGTTAACTCCAAATTGCTGTCAAAAGCAGGGATAACCGTAGGTCTCGACAATAAGCTTTCATTTGATCAGGAGAAATTGAATTCAGCTGATATTTCTTCAGTAAAATCACTTTTCACAGGTTATGGTTCCTATGCTTCGCAACTTCTTTCCAGATCAAATGCTATCGCCAGCACTACTGCTCCCAGTTCTTATAACCGGAATGGCAGCTATTCTTATCTGAACAATCTAAACTCAAGTTTTAGTGTCTGGATGTAGCAGCAATCTAAATCCTGCCATAGTATTTAAACTATGGCAGGATTTATGGAAAAATCCATTGCATAAATCCATTTTATACTCTATAATTATTAATGGTTGTTATCATATAGAAAGGAAGGACTGTCATATGTCAAGAGAAGAATTCACACCCAGTGAAAGCGAATGGCTCATTATGGAGATATTATGGGAACATAAGGGGTCTATGACTTCAAAAGAGATCATTTCCATCCTTGAAACCAAAAGTGATATGACACCGAAGATGGCCAGAGTATTGATAAATCGTCTGGTTGAAAAAGGTATGTTACAATACACCGGGGATCCTAATGATAAGCGTGTATACCACTATACCCCGGCCAAAAAGAAAAAAGAGTGCATAAAAGAAAAGAGTAAAAGATTTGTCTCCAATTTCTTTAGCGGAAATCATGCAAATGCTATAGCTGCCCTTATCCAGGATTCCAAGCTTACCGAAGAAGAACTGGAATATCTTGAAGACGTATTACATAATTCCAAGAAGATGTGACAAGATATGTCGTAAGGTGGCACCGCGGGTGACGGATTCCTTGTGACTCTGAGAGTCCCCCTGTCACACTGTCCCAAGATGAGGAGGTACTATGCCGGATTTTTTCAGACAATTTGGTGAACTGATGTATGCGGCAGTAGGTTTTTATGCTATGCTGCTTATCAGGTGTTCCATTATTTCAATCCCGGTTGTGGCATTTATTTTGGCAATCCGAAAACTATTCTTAAAAAATATGCCTTTTGCGAAATGCCTGATATGGTTGTTCATCGTTCCTGTTCCTTTTTTAGGAAGACTTCATATTTTTTACGAGACAAAACTATTGGCCAAAATATTTGTAAACCTCCAGGGAATATGTTTCGAATATATCTGGATCTCATATATCTATGTCGCAATAATCTGTATACTTCTGTGTGTATCGACTATAAGGAGCCATCGTTTATCTAAATATATTCATTCTCTAAAACAGATCAATGTCAACGGGACGGATATTTATGTTAATAACATATATATGACTCCGTTTGTTGTCGGTATGTTCAGGCCCAAAATCGTAATTCCCGAATATCTCACTGCTCCGGATATGAAGAATGATCTTTCCACGATCCTGCTGCACGAAAAAAGCCATATCCACCAGGGGCACCTGGTTTTTATGGCTCTATGGAATATTTTAAGGATCCTTCTTTGGATAAATCCTCTTATGTTCTCTAGTACAAAAATACTAAAATATGATCTTGAAGCCGCCTGCGACGTATCAGTCATCCAGAAAAAAGGAGGCTCACCTATAGAGTACGGCCAGATGCTGCTTGATAACCTCAAGATCATTAACCGCTTCAGCACAGCTTCGAATACCCTTACTCTTTTCGGAGGCACTGCCTTTAGGAGCATGAAAAAGAGGATTGAAAACATCGCTCGTTTTAAGCCTTATAATACAAAAAGGATCCGTATCATGTCTGTAGTTTCACTGCTTATCCTTGTTTGCTCTTTTATCCTTATCAAAACCATTTCTTTTCGCCGAATAAACGAGATGAACAACATCGCCATATACAATGCCACCGATATGGAAACCGTGATCCAATACGACAATACCGAATTGTCATCCACTTCTTATTATGATGATAAATATCTTTACATCAATGCCAATCTTTTAGATGATCTTATAGATTTGGAAAAGTACGGCAATAAAGAACTCTGGATATACTTTGGCGGCTTCTACAAGCTCCCCGGTATAGGCGGAGGCGGTGAAGTAGCTGTAGTAAACGGTAAAGACCTCGGCACCGGTATGGTTAAGATTCCTTATGAAGAGGCACAGGACACGCTGGTTATCACATTATTAAAATTGATGTGAATAATGCGACATATAATATCACAAAAAAAGAGTTCCGCATTTTGCGAAACTCTTTTTTGATTGAGGTGACTGGACTTGAACCAGCGGCCTCCACGTCCGTAATACTAAGAAAGATTTCCCACATTTTCACAAGTATTCACCAATAATGTTTTCATATCCTGTATATATAAGAAGGGGAACAAAGAGTATGATGATCTGGTAAACATGGATAAAAATCATTCATGACTTCTTAAATCCTCCGAAACAAGCCTTACCCTTAAAGATTAAAGAACATCAGGCAATTCGATAACAAGTGTATTATTCTAAGATAACAACTATCTTCATAACACAAGAACGGGCTATTTCCAGCCCGTTCTTGAATATGATATACTTAAATTCGAAAGATTAAAATTCCGTGTAGTTTTATGTTCCTGGTACAAAAAGTTCAGGAAAGCAATCAGAGTGTTTTTCTTTATATAAATACTTAATTACATAGCCTCTATACTCGATACTATGGTTGCACTTATATATACTGAAAAAAAACTTTGTTATTACCTGTTTCTTACCGACGGCTGTCCAGGACCCTCATAGGAGACGGAAAATCAGTCCTGTCCCATTATTTCTGTAGCATCATCCATAATAACTTCTTTAAAAGGCCTTCCCTGAATTACTGTACTTTCTAACACTTCACTCATATCAGCATACTCACCCAATAGTTCGTATTCATTCTCTCCAGGGCCTATATACTGTTTTTTTCGATGTAGTTCAAACATCACTTCACGTCCATTAGGAAGAATCGCTTCCTTTCGATACATACTCCATGTTTGAAGCCGGTATTCTACTCCAGAATATACGAAATCAAGCCCGAGCCAGTGCCCGTCAGAAGGCCCCCATTCTCCTATATACTGGGATTCAAATTGTTCTAATGATTCATATTCATTTTTTCTCATCGTAAATGAAACTCCTTCTTTATTTTTCTTATCAATGCTTCCTCAGAAGCTGTAGGCGGAACACCAGGCGAATCTTTATCATGATTCAAATATACATGACGATGAGGCTGTACTCCTTTATGTTGATGAGCAAAATCAATGCTAACTGCCTGTTTATGATTCTCATCATAGTATGCTAAATGCTTTAACTGACCATCTTTTACAACAGCATAGATTCTACCTGCTGTATGTGAAAACTCTGGTGCCTTAACGCTGTTTGAATCCTGAATTATCACTTTTACATTACTATCACTACTTAGTGTTCCTATAGATTTATAGTGTTGACCGCCTTCCTTAAATGCGAAGTTACCAAGATCAACACTTTCAAAAGCTCCACGTGAACCCATCCTATGCCACCTCCTTTATTTCAAACACTTGTGATACACCTTCAATTCTTAACTGAAAAGAATCCCTTGAAAAAGCCTCTGAATACTTAAAATTAACAAAGCGTCCTGTCATACCTTCAATCATCTCTCCATAAACAATAATCAATGAAGGCTCAAGTCGTATTTTCATCTCATTAAATCCCTGCAAAAAAACCTCTGTACTATTTTGGCACCCCAATGTAGAGATTACCACAATTCCACCTTTCTCAACTCCACCAAATACAACATCATATGTATCCGGCAATGCCCATCCAATCGTGGAATATACTGTACATCCATAATTCTGCCATGTTTTACCCAACCATCTTGACATATACACATTATAACGAATATCATTAATATTCATGCTAGGGTATATGCTAAAATCAGGAGACGCAACAGCGTAGAAAGATTGAAAAAGGCCAATCTTTTTTAATGGATTATTCCATAGATTCAACAATCGATAATCATAATTAAACATTAATAGCACTGAGTTTCCGTTGTTCTTTTTGGGGGAAGCATTCTGTAACCCGGTCGCACTAATATTGTTCCAATCTATTTCTCGATATTCAGTTTTGTTAATAATAGGGAACCCATTTACATCCATCTCATAATCACCTATGACTGGACGTAAAACTTTGTATTTTTCATACTCTGATAAACCTTTTATCATAGCACTTTCCTTTCTGGCATATATGCCTATTAATTTTTTTATTGACTCTTACCCATGGAAATGCTATGATTCAAGTAGTCACTCTTGGATGTGTTAATAGCATTTCCGAGAAACTAAACGTATTGTCAACTGCGCCAACAGTTTTCAATGCGTTTTTTTATATACAAACATATATATCATCACCTTCCTTTTCTTTAGAATAGACTTCTAATAAAACCGGATCCAAATGGTCTATAAGTGGTTTCTCATAATCAAACAAATAATAGCCATATTTTTTTCTGCGATTCCGCAAGTTAGAATAAACATTATATGCAGCTTCCATACTTGTACCACATACGGAAGCAATTTCATTTGGGGTATCGATTTTCTTTAATAACAGATATGGTATAGGACACATAAAGTATCTTGCAAAAAAATCAGCGAGATCATCTTCTTCATCATCAATGTCTTCATAGACATAATGCTTCAATTCATGAAAAATAGTTAATCTCTGTGCCCCTTTCGACGCATACAAATCATTGTAAAAGATTGTCGGAGAATTATCTACAGTTCCCGGGACATAAAACCCATGTTTTGACTTTTTTAATAATAAATTTCTTTCTTCTTTTCTAAAACTAGTATACGGAAGCAATGCTACTCCCATTTTTCTGCAAACATCTGCCTCATCAATAGGTAATCCCTTGATTTCATAATCGAGATAAATCTCAATTATCGTTTTCTTTATTCCATCATAGATTTCAGAAGATTTATACATTTTTGTTAGCTCCTAAAATCAAAGCTATTAGCTGATTTTTCTCTTCTGGAGTTAGTTCATTACCTTTTCGCGCAATTGCAGTTGCTATTGAAGAATATGCAGATTCGCTTTTTTCATCGTCATCAAGCAAATAATCAGTTTGAACATGTAAAGCCTTTGCAATGTTTACAACAATGTCCATTCGAGGTCTTTGTTCACTATGAAGATATCTTGATATAGAACTTTCCGTGATACCGCTAAGTAAAGATAATTGTTTCTGTGTGATATTTCTCTGACTCATTAATTCCGTAACTTTTTCCTTCCAACCCATTTTGTATCCTCCTTATTAGCTTACTACTACATATAGTAGCATACACCATTTTTGTTGCATTGTCAATATTTATTATTGCATTTATGCAATTTTGTATTAAAAAATTATACACCTTAGATTCATAGGCCTAAGGTGTATCAAACCCTATGTAATTGTCAAACACAATAATATGTTATATAAAGATCATCTCTCGGAGAACTTTTTATGTTGTGAAAGTAGCGAAAAATTGGCATTTTTCAAAGCATTTGCTGCTTACCTGTGTCTTACCGAGGGCTGCCCAGGACTATCGAAGACAACGATAAGTAATATGCAGCATCCTATTTATATAATAATATTGATCATTTCTCCTATTTCCGAGGCTTTATCAGTTTTCTTATTATGCCTATCCTCTCTATCATCATGCTCAGAAATAATCTTTTTTAATACCTTTTCAAATTCCGTAAGGATATCTCTTTGGGGTTTGGGTGAAGGTTCTTCTTCCACTTTATCTGAGGTTTTATTTGCTTCTCCGGTCACTTGGACAAGTTCTTTGTTTTCTTCTTCGGATAACTCAACACGTACAGCAGGATTCTCTTCGACGGTTTTCGTTTCATCAACCAACTCCTTATTATCATCCACAGCCTCAGAGATTTCTTCAAAAAGCTTTTCATTCTCCTCTACAGTCTCCCTGGTTTCCTCAATCTGCTCATCAGCCTCTGTTGGCAGGCTCGCATAAGCCCCCGATTTGATAAATTCTACCTCAGCTTTTTCTATATTTTTTAATTTTGCAAGAAGCTTCTTTGCGGTGGCAACTACAGCACCCTTGGATCCGGTTCCTTTAGCAGCAGACATCTCCGACAGATACCCGTTGACCGTATTTGTCTTGAGCCTTTGTACCTCATCCTTTGTCTTGCAATTTTTAAGTTTTTCCTCATAAGCCTTCTGCTCTAATTTTGCCTGTTTATAACTATTGAACAGCCCCGGATTTTTAGCAGCAAGATACTGTTCTTCTTCCGGGGTGAGGTCTTCCCCGTTCGTGACCTTATTTGCAATACCGTTGATCTTACTGTTTTCCTTATTCTGTTTCATTTCTTCGCGGAATCGTTCGATCATGGACTGTTCTGGTGTCCTGTTCACATTTGAATTCTTTTCCTGTTTGGAAAGTATATTTCCGGATTTCTTCTTGGCTTCATATTTCTTAGAAAGAAAATCCTGTCTTACTGCATTGCTGATTGTCCCTGTTATCATAGCTTCTCCTCATCTGTCACATAGCGTCTAATACCACTATGCAAATATGTCAACATTATTCCCTTTGGATTCTGATTTCAATTTACCTATTATGCTCTGCATCTCCATAAGGACCTCGGTGTCACTCCCGGAATACGATTTCTCCTTCTCCTTTATGAGAGATACCGTTTCCTGTGCATCAGTCTTCATGTTTTCTTCATTAGTGACCTTTTGATTTAAATCATTAGAAGCGTCCGTTGGTTCGTCCACAATCTCTGATTCAGATTTCTGACCCTCTGAGATATCCTCTTTTATTTCCTGCAGTTCTGCATTTTCAGCATCACGTTCCATTTTACGGAGTTGCTGGAGTTCCCCTTCCGTCGGCATCTTTTCATATTCCTCAGACTGGGTAAACTCCTGATATATCTTAGCGTTGGCAGTGGTATCACCCTGGATGATCCTTGCCATCTTAAGTTTTTCTGCATCAGAAATATAAGGATCATTTTCAATATTCTTTATCTTACTCAAATTGCCCTGCATCTTAGCTGTCTGAAGACGCTGGGCCTCGTCTTTAGTCCTGCATTTCTTCAGGCGTTCCTCATAAGCTTCCTGTTCTACCTGATCGGCCTTATAATCCAGATAAGCTTTCATATCCTGTGCCTTAAGCTTATCCTCTTCTGCTGGGCTCAACTTTTGTCCGCTCTGGATCTTACTGTAAAGAGCACTGTATTCGTTGCCCTTCTTCGTTTCCTCAAGCTGTTCCCTGTACCTCTGAAGCTCCCTCTCCTGAGGTGTCAGTTCCTTCTGCTCTTTTTTATTGATGTTGCCGGTGGATTTTTTCTGCTCCCATTTATTCTGCATGACCATCATCTTACCGGCTTCATATAAAGTTCCAGTTATCATATAAGCCTCCTTGCTATACCTATGATATGCTTGTAGTTATCCGTTCTTACATGTATATGTATCTGTATCATATATCGGTCTATTCATGTAAAATGTTAATATATGCCCCTCTTATGCCGATATAAGAATTGAGGGATTATACCCATAATGCCTCTTACATTCAGGGAAAGGAGGTAATCGTTATGCCGTACATCAGAGGTTACGCATCAGAGCCTTGGTTAAATTCCTACAGCTCTTATAGCAATCTTTTCGGTTCTTATAACAGCTACGGAAACAGGTCTTCTAATTCTAATC
>JAEEGK010009026.1_pt1 | contig 23395 bp, 27 predicted proteins | sample 8958771 | NCBI WGS metagenome assembly JAEEGK01 (sample SAMN16246547, study PRJNA631951) | gut metagenome | biome: gut microbiome; feature: rumen; material: SC-attached | host: Bos | place: Iran: Karaj | collected 2018-10
CTGCACTGTACTGTTCACGATAATCTACCTGCAAAGGCATGAAATCTGTTCCGGGAACTGCATCTTTTGCGGCACAAACAGTGGCCAGGAGTACGGTATTGTTCATCTTCAACATGACAGCACCATCGGTCTGTTTTGCCACTTTCCCGGTTTCAATGGTGATGGTACGTCCATCAGCCAATTGAAGGGTCTTTGTAATTACGTTCATCTTAAATTAAAACATCTAAAAATATAAAAAATAGCACGACCCAATCGCTAAGGGTCGCGAAAATCGGCACAAAGGTACACATTATTATATTAATTAACGAAGAAATGCTGATTATTTTTCAATTTTTCACTTTTAACTTTTCACTTTTCCTTTCTTTTTCGTACCTTTGCAGCCGAAAATAACAAATAACGACAATGAAACATATGAGAAAGGCGGTAGCCATGATGCTGGCCGCACTAACAATCGCCTCATGTAGCGACAACAAATTCACGGTGGAAGGCCAGATCGGCAACGCCAAGGACTCTGTGCTCTATTTCGAGAATGTAGGACTGGAGGGTATCAACGTACTCGACTCTGTGAAACTCAGTGATGACGGTGACTTCTCTTTCCGTCAGGAGGCTCCTGGTGCGCCCGAGTTCTATCGCCTACGCATTGCAGACCAGATCATCAACGTGAGCATCGACTCCACAGAGACTGTACAGATCAAGGGAACCTATCCGAATATGGCCTCTGACTATACCGTCAGCGGTTCCGAGAACTGCGAAAAGATCAGGGAACTGACTCTGAAGCAGATGGATCTGCAGAGCCGTGCCATCGCCATCCAGAAGGATCCCTCAATCACCATCAACCATGCCAACGACAGCATCCAGAAGATCATCAATGCCTATAAGGAGGATGTGAAGCTTAACTATATTTACAAGGAGCCCATGAAGGCCTACTCTTATTTCGCGCTCTTCCAGACCATTGGAAACTATCTGATCTTCAACCCGAAGAGCAACAAGGAGGACATCAAGGCCTTTGCTGCCGTAGCTACCAGCTGGGACACCTACTACCCCCATGCCGAGCGTGGTCAGAACCTGCATAACATTGCTATCGAAGGCATGAAGAACCAGCGTATCATCGAATCGCAGAACCGCGACATTCAGGTGGACGCCAATAAGGTGAGCGAGGCCGGCGTGCTGGATATCGCCCTGCTTGACAATAAAGGTCAGGAGCGCCATCTCACAGACCTGAAAGGTAAGGTTGTATTGCTCGACTTCCACATCTTCGCCCTCGAGGATTCTCCAGCCCGTATCATCAGGCTCCGTGAACTCTATAATAAGTATCAGCAGCAGGGATTCGAGGTGTATCAGGTGTCACTCGATCCTGATGAGCATTTCTGGAAGCAGCAGACAGCTGCCCTCCCTTGGATCAGCGTGCGCGATGCCGACGGTGTGAACTCTCAGCGTCTGATGCTCTATAACATCCAGACGGTGCCCGATTATTTCCTGATTGACCGAGGCAACAACCTCGTGAAACGTGCCGCTCAGATCAAAGACCTTGAGGCAGAGATCAAGAAGTTGTTGTAAGAGTCTTCTCTGATATCTGCAAGAAAAAGCGGGATTTTCTTGCAGATATCAGATTTTTATATTACCTTTGCAGCCGCAAAGACAGGTCGGCATAGCTCAGCTGGTTAGAGTATCACCTTGACATGGTGGGGGTCCTTGGTCCGAATCCAAGTGTCGACACAGAGTGTAAGTGACTGATCTTCAGCCACTTTTTATTTTTGCTTAATCTTGTGCCCTATTTCTTGCTACATTTTTGCTACATTTTTTATTTGGAGGATTAAAATAAAATGTTTATCTTTGCAGCAGTATTAACAACAATAATTCAAAGATATGGCAAAATTAAAGTTCTTTTTGAGGACATCGCAGACATCAGGAACGTCAAGTCTGTATGTCAGAATCGCCCGCCCTACCATGGGATTCTCATGGTGGATTAATACTGGTATTGAGGTAGATGTGGCTGCATGGAATAAGGCACAGAGAAGTATTTCAGCGCAGGACAAGTATTTCTCTACTGACAAGGGAAAAGAAGTGTTCGCATTGACTACTGAGGTTGACGATGTGATTAAGCGTCTGTTCCTGAATAAAGTTGTAACATGCAGTGCTGACAAACCCAAACTGGAGAAAGCGATAAGTGATGTAGTCAACGTCAAAGGGATCAAGGCTCAGAAGGAAGCGGAGGACTATGCAAAGGAAGAAAAGCAACGTAAGTATGAGGAAGAACAGCAGCGTCTTTGTGTGGTGGCAAATTATTATGCAGACTTCATGCAGCGGATTTCAAATGGCGAACTACGTCAGGGCAGGGATAACTCAAAGTACCGTAAATCGAGCCTATCAGTATGGAGAACTTTTGGAAATCATCTGACGAGTTATTTAGATTATAAGAAGTGTACGGATATTACATTCGATGCTATTAACAAGTCCTTTGCGGATGGATTCACGAACTTCTTGGAATCCAAAGGTCTGATGCTTGGGACAATAAATCAGCAGGTAAATTGCTTTCGTCGGTTGTGCAGCGCAGCGGCAGAGGACGAGAAGAACAAGAACCTAATAAGCCTGAAAGTATGGCACAGCCATGAAGAGAAGGACGCGGATAAGCGTGCAGAGATTGTATTGTCTGAGTCAGAGATAGATGAACTATACAATATGAAACTGGATGGACTTCGTGAGCAAGTTAGGGATATGTGGTGTCTTGGTTATTTCTGTGCCCAGCGAGTTAGTGATTACAGCAGACTTACTATGGATAACTTCTCAAAGACTCGCGGAGGCGAGGACGTGATAGTTCTTCAACAACAAAAGACTGGAAAAGAGCTTATAATACCAATACTTGATGATAGGGTATTTGAAATCTGCAAGAAATATAACTATAAGTTTCCGAGCCTGACACGTGACACTCAGAACAGATTTATAAAGATTGTAGCAAAGGAACTGAGCGAGACAGTACCAAGCCTCAAGGAATGGAGTCGTACATTACTGGCTCTTAGGGAGCGCAATAAGGAGGAATCCTACATATCAATGAGGAAGCGTATAGAGGCTGGAGAGAAACTTCATGGCGAGGAATCCAAGAGATATAAGAGGATGGCTCAGTATGCAGAAGAGCATGAAAGCGGTGATATGCTTTATCGACGTGACAACAGCGGTGCAGTGATACGTCAGCGGTGGGAACTGATTACATGTCACACGTCACGACGTAGTCAAGTTACGAATATGTATGACTCAGGAATATTTGATGTTAAGGACATAATGAGCGTAAGCGGACACACAACTCTTAAGAACTTTGAACGATACCTAAAGCGTGATGCAGTGTCTCAGGCTGAAAGCATTGCAGAGAAGGCTAGAAGAGCAAAGGAAATCAAGATGAAGAAGGAGGCATAGGATGAAAAAAGTTCGCGATTATATTGATACTCTTTGCAGAAGTGTTAAGGCTTGGGAGTACTGGATAAATAATGGCAATACAATAATATCCGATGTAGGCGCAGAAAAATATTTGTACGTGATAAAATCAGATACGGATAAAATATGCGACTTAGATGCAAACGAAGTGAAAGACGTAATACTTGAGCGTGAAGATGTTATATCGTTGAGGCTTAGACGAATTAATGAATATGGACTTTTACCGCTTCTTCAAAAACTGGAGGACTCAAAGGACATCAAATCAAGCCTCATCGATGATGCAGTTAATGAAGCAATAAATACGTATTTTCTACGGATTTACGAAAAAGCAAACGACCTTTGCAGGATAGTATCTGAATGTGAGAAATATCTGCCAAGAAAAGATTCTCACAAAGTTGAACACAAGAATCCACAAATGGCAATACCTAACGAAATTCTTCTTGTTTTCAGGGACAAGGAATCAGCAGAAGAATACTTGAACTGGAAAGAACACACGAATAATCCGAGAGATTGGGGAAGAAGGTATAAAGATTACGGTAAACCAAAAAACAGATTGTCTAGAGGTGATTTGAAACTATTGTTTGAATATCTACGCAAGTTATATCCTGAAATAGATGATGATATAGAGAAGTTCCGAAGATATGCCTAATTTTATTTTGCACTCCCTATTTGGAGTGCTTTTTTTATGCAGTTTTATTCTATTTACTACTAAAGATTGACTTTATCTGACGCTAACTGACTTTATCTGACGCTATCCATTTTTGAGGTAAAAATAAATCTATCTTTGCATCGTGATTCCTGATGTGGAACGAGGACAGCAAGCCCCACCAAAGGAATATGGGCAAGGCAAAGAGCGGATTCTTGCTGACACTCCTAGCAGCCCCAACCATCATAAATAAAAAAGATGGATACAATAACAACTATGGTAACGGAAGTGTTACCAATCTTTGAGAACTGGCTGAGAGCAACGGTAAGAGATGAGATGCTTAAAACTTTGGCAGCTGACAGAGCGCAAGCAAAGCCTGAGAACATGCTGACGCGCGAAGAAGTGTGTGAGTTACTTCACATCTCAAAGCCGACATTATGGTTAAAGACAAAGAATGGTGAAATCGAATGTGTGAGAGTAGGCAGACGCGTACTATATGCTGAATCAACAATTAAAAAGTATATGGAGGGCTGAGTATGACACAAAAAGAAAAGGCAGCACCGTCTCTCGCCGCCGCCCCGTTAGATAAATCCACATTCGATGTACATACGGATACAAAGGTACAAAATAATTCCGACACTGCAAAGGATTTGCAGGAAAAAGATGAAGATATACAGAATCTTTTAGGCGAGTATGAGGGAAAAGAGGATTCAGTTTTTGTGTGTGCTTCTGATTTGCTGGCTATGTCTGACACAAAGATGCCAACACTCTACGACCCCATCTTACCACAAGTAGGTATCTGTGTAGTGGGAGGTGAGAGTGATGCAGGAAAATCGCAGTTCCTTCGCAACCTGGCTATTTGTGTAGCAACTGGGCGAGAGTTTCTTGGATTTCAATTCGGAGGCAAATATATGTCAGCTATCTACGCAGCCAGTGAGGATGACAGCACAGCAACAGCCTATCTCATGAAGAAGCACAATCTTTTTTATAAAGATAATGTAGAAGATTGGAAGAGATTGCATTTTATTTTTGAGACGGACAACATTATAGAGAGGTTGAACGAGCGACTAGAAGTTTCACCAGCTGACCTGATAGTTATAGATTCTTTTGCTGATTTTTTCAACGGAAAGGATCAGAACAATTCCGCACAAGTCAGGTCATTTATTAAACCATTCTCAGATTTGGCTAGAAAGCATAGATGTTGTATCGTTTTTCTGCATCATATCGGCAAATGGCAAGAGAACAATACACCATCGAAGAATGCTCTAGTAGGCAGTCAGAGTCTTGAAGCAATCTCTAGGGCTTGTTTCTTGTTCGTCAAAGACAAATCAGATAAGGACATTCGCCATCTTTGCATAGTCAAACACAATTATATCGGAAGCGAATATAAATCCAATAGCATAGAACTTAGGATGGATTCTGAATCGTTTACTTTTCAGCCGACTGGAAATCGAGTACCATTTGACCTTTTAACCGAATCATCAAACAGATATAAGAAAAAGTCGGTAGAGGACTATGGCACTGATGAAGAGTTTGCAGAGTTTTTTGCAGGAGTCATGCAGGGGAGAATTTCAAAGACTGCATTAATGAGTGCAATCAAAGATAAGTTCAAGTGCAGTCAGGATAAAGCAATAGACATTCTCAATTTCTATGTGAACAAGAAATGGTTAGTAAATGTTAGTGAGAGAACAGATAGAGTTGTATATGAATACTGCAAGGAATTTTAATATACCTATATACCTACGTTTATACAGGTATAAGAGTATAAGGGAAGAGAAAAGTATATACCTGAATACCTACTACCCTATAAGGGTAGGTATATAGGTATAACTCTTCCCCCTTGCACAAAAAATATAGAATTATGGGAATATTTGAAAGAACAGTAACAGTCTGGAAAAATACTCATAGAACTGCTGACAATAAATGTGAAGTTCCGCTTTGGCAGTTTCTTAATGCTGGCATAGACTATCTGCCAACAATCAACTATCTGCGTCAGTTGTACGATGCCATGGTGCAGACATATCCAACCAACCCCGCTGCAAGTGCGACATACGAAGAGCAGTACAAGCAAGGTAAGAATAATCTCCCACTTGCAACCATCGGAGGAACATTCGCCAACGGAGGACTGCATGATGATATGCTAGAGCCAACTAACCTGATAGCACTTGATCTCGATACAGAAAAGCCGAGAAAGGCCGCGAGACTGCGAGAAGAAGGGAATGAAGTGCCTAATGGATGGGTTAATGACTGGGAGGCAATTAAACGGAAACTTGCACAACTGCCTTTTGTGGCATATTGCAGTCTGTCAGTAGGAGGTCATGGAATATTTGTGATAATCCCCATCGAAGATTATCATCGTCATGCTGAGGCTTGGGAATCGCTTAATTATCTTTTCAAGAAACATTTGAACTTGACAATAGACCCTCAGACGAAGGACATCACGCGCCCTCGATTCATAAGCTACGACCCGCAGCCGTACATAAATGAGAATGCCCAAGTATTCAGGATAAAGATGCCTGAGAAGCGTACGACTATACCAGTTAGAAGATACTCATCATCACCATCCACCACCACAGAAGAAGCAGTAAGGCGATGTATTGAGGAAATAGAGCGTAGAAGCCTCGATATTACGTCCGATTATGGCGAGTGGGTAGATATTGCGTCCGCGCTATATAATGGGCTAGGAGAGGTCGGAAAACAGTATTTTGAGCGAGTAAGCAGATTCTACCCCAATGCCAATGAGCGAGATATTAATTACAAGTGGGAAAAAAATAAAAATCGTAGTCAAATCACGATAGCAACTTTCTTTGATATATGCAAAAGATACGGCATAAAGTACAAACTTCCTGATGTATCTACTAGACCACAGCCCAAAGCATCTGCAATGGTTAGGGCTACCACCGAAAAAAAATGCAGGATAAATGATGTACCGCTATTTCCTGATGGTCACGATTATCTGAGTACATTTGAAAATATAACACTGCCATCTGATTTCTTTTGCGAGAGACTAGATGCAGTACCGTTTTAATTTGAGATTATGGATATATTAGAATCGATATGGATTGAGTACTCTAAGAGAGTATTCACTTGCGGAGAGTTATGCGACATATTAAAAAGATGTGGATATTCCAAACGTGAGATTTCCACAATCATACGCGAAGCCATCAACCAAAAAAAAGTGGGAATCGTTTCGTTCAGGAAACTAAGGAGAAAGCCACCATCAAACAAACTAATTGTAATAATCTAAAAGAAAATCCCTGCAATCTTAATTGACTGCAGGGATTTCTATTTAAGAATACAATGCTACTAATCGTTTCACCTGATTACCGCGCCACTGACCGCCCTTTGCAGTAGTGAAGTTATTTTCATTGAGATAGTCCGCAAGAGCATTGTAACCCATTGATCCTAATGCCAGTTTGATTGCAGCGTAGGCACGTCGATTGTATTCGTTTTCTTTGGCAGATTCCCTACGAGCATCAAGTGACTTTTGTCTGCATACATCATCAAACTTGTGTGCGTTAGTGTGAGACACAGACCATGACTCTTTTTCATATCTGCTGGCTAATGCCGCTTTCGTTCTAGAGGCTATTAACTCGCGTTCCTGCTGGGCGAGTCCGCAGAAAACCGCCAAAGTCATTGTATTGAACTGTGGAAGGTCAGTAGCTACAAACTTAACACCACTATCTTTGAGAGTGAACACGAAAGAAACTTTTCGTGATAGACGGTCTAATTTTGCAATCAGGAGAGTCGCACCAGTTCTTTTGCATTCTGCCAATGCCGCAGACAACTGAGGGCGATTATCATTCTTTCCGCTTTCCTTCTCCTGATACTCTGAGATTACCACACCACCGTTTGTGGAGATGTAGTTACTAATCATTGAGCGCTGGGCATCCAAACCAAGATTTTGCCGCTTGGTTGAAACCCGATAATAAGAAATGTAATGTACCATAACCTTTGCATGAATTATTAAACTTTTGTGCTGCAAAGATACGATAAAAACGTTTGTAGTACGTTCGTATCAGAAATGTTTCTGTCTAAAAAGTTACTACTTACACCTAAAAACAAACAAAATATGATTATCAGCGCAACAAGTGGCTAATACATTAATTATCAGTTAATTACGTAGATTTTACGTATTTAGACACCCCTACACCCCCCTACAAAGAGTCGCAAGCTCCTATTGACCTTGCATCGGGAATTTTTATTTTTTAATTTTTGTAGTAACCTTGATTACCTCCCCACACTTAGGACAGACAATAGACTGCTCACCAGCACCATCCCCGATTACATCTTGTTTCGTAGCGAAGAACCGCCAAATTGGTACATTGAGAACATTTGACAGCTTTTCTAGTGTTGGTGTGGATGGGCTTTCTATCATACGCGACAAGGATTCACGTTTGATTCCCATTTTCTTTGCGACGCTTGTTATCGTCTCACCTTGGAGTTTTATTTCTTCTTTTATTCTGTTCATGCGCGCAAAGGTACACAAAAATCGAAAAACGTGATATATTAATCTCGCAAAACAATGTTAAAAATACACGTTTTATTTTGTAATGTGATACAGATATGTTACATTTGCACCGACATTTTACAATTTTATCAATCAATTAAAAAAAATTATTATGAGTAATGGATACATCATCGACCTATCCCGTAACGATTATTGGGATAAAGAAGATTTCCTGCAGGACGTGGAAAGAGTACGGAAACTATTCGTTGAGTTGCTTGCGAATGTAAATGAGGACTATGAACCCAGGCCACGAGAAATAGGTTATTGCCTGACTGTTTTTGAAATTATCAAAGACATGGAAATCGTAGATGGTAGGCAGAAAGAACAAAAAGAGGAATCAGTATGAAGTACAAAAAAGTATTTCACGGTCAAAAAGAACCTCATTTTCTAAGCGTTCTTTTCCCGACCATTTTACCGTATGACTGGCTAACGGTTATTTGGTACTTCGTTACATTCAGAGCTAGGAAAGCAATTAAACGAATTAATTGTATCTTGGTACTAATAAGTCTCAACAAATTGGGGAGGAATGAATTTTTAGTGGACTATTACAGTTTAAAAGACATGACTCAAGCCGACATTATGACCGAAAAGTATATATTAGCATCAATAATAAACGAAGCTGAAAAAGATGAAAGAAATAAGAGTATCTGACACTTGCGCCCAGGTTATAGAAGATTTGCGCAAGAATGACAATGCAAACTACAACGGTGAGTTAGAAGGAATCCTGGAGGTTCTTAGTGACCTGAACAACATGATAAGTTTCTCACGTGAGAGTAGGGAAGTAGCGTTCTTTGTGGACGGACTGCAAAGGGCGCAGGACAAGGTTTTAGATTATTTCGGACTACTGAAACAACTATCCTACGACTATGATCTTCAGGACTTCGGTAGTTTAACGGTTGAACTTCCAAAGGAATAGGCAATACAAGCCCGTAGGACGCTTAAAATATCAAAGGGGTGTAACTAATCGTTATACCCTTTTTTCATGTGTTGTGGGCAAAAAACAAATAACCGCAAATAACCATAAAAAGAAAAGTTAAAGTAGGAATCCTATACACGAGATACAATTTATTATGCTTATCTTTGCATCGGCATCGAAAGAGTAAGACCGCTAAAGTATTGTAAAGTGAAGTAGAGTGAAGTAAAGTATTGTCAAGTATCGGTTTTATTATTTAATAATTAAAATTTTAGATTATGACAAGAGATCTTTATTTAGAGGCTCTGAAAGCCTTAATCGCTTTTCACAAGCGCAAGCCAGATGTTTATGATGAGTTTGGAAATTACCTCGGAACAAGAAGATGGGTGCAACCAAGCGAATTTGATTCAGTTGTCGGGCGTAAGTATGTCTATTTGAACAACATCAATGGACTTATAGCCAAATACAATATGCAGACTGGAGAGATAATCATCTGAAAATTAAGAGTTCCATTTGGGACTCTTTTTTTTGTGAAATCTGATTTTTGCATTATGTTCTTTCGTTTTTTTGCAATTTTCCGAAAGATTGCTTGCATTATGTTTATCTGCTCAGTAAATTTGCAGTATAATTTAAAAAGTTAGACAATATGCGAATAGGAAGAAATCAGCAAATTCAAGCAGACCTGCCCAGCGATCCGACTTACGACCGCTGGCGCAGGTGGGTGAACAAGAAAGAGAAAGGCAACCTGACAATGAAAGTCAGCATTGGCCCTAAAGGTGTATAACAATTCAACAAAAACGATATGGAGATAAAGAATATCATGCCTGAGACGTTTGTTTCATCAGGCGCACGCAGAGACACTGACGCAGCCTTGCGACGCGCTGAGAGAGAGCTTAACGTGTATATATCACGTTTAGCTGAAATGCGAGAAATCCCACAACTGCCCACCGACATAAAGCTGATTGATGAGGACTTCATCAAAAAAGCTATCATGCCAAGAATGGAAGCCGTAAAGAATGATTTAGGTTTAAATGAGGATGAACGCGACGAGAGGGTTAAGATGTGGAAGCAAATAAGCAACACCGCCGCCAAATACGCAAATGCCATCAAGGAGATACTTTTGCAGTGGCCTGAAGTGGAATTGCAGTTCAATGAGGAAGAAAACTACTACCAAGCAATCAACGCAAACGAGGTAGTGAACAAACGCAGCACATTCCCAGTGCCCGAGGAAGCCAAACAGCATTATCAACTTATCCACGACGCACTATCGGCAGTTAAGAAGCTGAGAGAATGGGAGAGGACGCAGGACGCTAAGACGGTTTCATTAATTACGCTTGTTCGCCTCAGCCCAAGCCAGCTGGCAGAGGCATGGCATACAAATGATGCAAGAGTCAACCATCGTTACGACCATCTAGGAATCAGGCACGACGATTTATCGGGAACGATAATTATTTAGTATTATTCACCATTAAATATTTTAGAGTTATGTTAATATTCAGAGACGAAATTTTGAAGCAGTGTTCAGCCGGTGAGTTAGCCAGTCTGCTAACAATCGCCCAAACACACAATGTAGAGGCCGTCACCGACGAAGTATCGCAGAATCAAGAAGCAATTAAGGCATACATTCAGCGACGAGCCAAGGAAGAAGCGGAAGAGGAAAACTACACAGAGAGACTGGAAGCAGGATTCATGTAAAAACGTAGTGCGTATGATAGTACGAAATCGAAAAATCAGCCCCGCTGCCAAAGAGATCATGCTTTCGATGTGTTTCACGTCGGCAGACATTAGACGCTGGCTTGAGTACTATGCCAGTCTTATCTGCCAACCGTTTTGTGGACAAAAGAAAGAAGAAGCCATCGAGGAAAAACGCAGCTGGAGAGAGACCGAGGAATCGCTAAGATATTGGTTTGAACATTGCCCATCTGTTTTCCTGAACTACGAAGCACCGTATCGACAACAGTTGAGCGCCTGGGCATGGATGCAGTCTATCAAACTTGGCTACCTCACCCCATCAGCGACAAAGCCAGATGAATATATGTTCACCGACAAATTTTTTCTTTTAGTTAAGTTGTAAAATGTTCGCAGCCCGTCACTTCTGTTTGGTGGCGGGCTTTTTTCGACTCACACACACTAAGAGACTTTTTCACAAGAATACTTGCGGATTTCAGGCATGAGGAATGATACTAATAATATTGTCTCGCGCGCGCACGCATAGGAGGATAAGAAAGGATGAGTTTATAAATGGAATGAATAAAAAAACGCTAGGAAATGGTCATAATCGAAAAAATAATGTTACCTTTGCATTTGAATTATTGTTGGCCGCTACTGTCCGAGATGGATGGGGCGGTTTTTTCTTGCTACACTTTTGCTACATTTTTGCTACATTTTTACTTAATCTTGCTACATTTTACAAAATCCATCAAAATATGGAAAACTCCTAAAATGCCCTATTTATAAGGGTTTTCAAGGTTAAGCGAGATTTTTTAAGATTAAATAACACACACCGAATCCAAGTGTCGACACGAAGAAACAAAAGAATGGCAACCGTTGGGTTGACATTCTTTTTGTGTATTAGAAGCTCTGTAGCCAGGCCTTCAGTTCAAAAATCACGTTATAATGATAGTCGAACGACTCACGATAACCCCAGCCATGTCCACCAGTAGGATAGATATGGATAGAGGCAGGCACATCGTGCTTATAGAGTTGCTCATAATAGTTAAAACCATTGGCAGCAGGTACGGCCTTATCATCATCGCTCAAGGCAAGGAAAGCACGCGGTGTAGTGCGGTTCACCTGTAGGTCGTTGCTGTAGTCTGCCTCCAGTTTGCGTAGTTCCTTCTTCGAATGTCCCTCTCCCAGAAAATTATCATGCGAACCCTTATGGGTGAAACCTAAGTCCATCGTGATGACAGGATAGAACAAAATCTGGAAGTTGGGCGCAGCATCGCCTGTGGAATGCGTGGCGATGGTAGAAGCCAGATGGCCACCAGCTGAGAAGCCCATGATACCCACATCCGCAGAATTGATATGCCATTCAGAAGCACGACGACGCACGGTCTTCATCGCCTCTTCGGCGTCGGAGATGGGAATCATACGGTTACCATGAGGCATACGGTATTTCAACACGATCAGTGCAATACCCTGACTATTAAAGAAGGGTGCCCACTGATGACCTTCATGATCCATCGCCAGATGCGTATATCCGCCACCAGGACAGCACACGACGGCACGACCCGTTGCTTTCTTTTCATCGGGCAGATAAACAGTGAGTTCTGCCTTGTCTTTCTCATCACTGCTGGCGTTAGGGGCGCCATTCGGCCATAATTCCATCGTTATTCCTTTCTGTGCAAAAACTGCTGCAGACACCGTCAACAGCAACATGGTGAATAATAATTTGAGTCTTATCATTTTAGTTTCCTATTAATTTTTGCATGCAAAGATAATAAAAAAAATGGCCACAGATAGCATGGTTTACAAATAATTAACTATCTTTGCAGGCAGAAACTATAAAATAACCAGATATGCATAAACGATTATTCCTTTTCACAGCACTCATCGCACTGACAATCGGTGCTCAGGCAAAAGTTAGACTACCCCACCTTATCAGCGACAACATGGTGTTACAGCAACAGACAGACGCCCGTCTCTGGGGCTGGGCGGAACCTGGAAAGACAGTAAAGGTGACCACCTCGTGGAGCGACCAGGTGGCAACAGCGAAAACCGACAAAAACGGTGAATGGCTGGTAAAGGTGAAGACACCCAAGGCTTCATACGAACCGCTATCGATTACCTTTGATGACGGAGAGCCGCTGACGATCAATAATGTCTTAAGTGGTGAGGTGTGGGTCTGTGCAGGACAATCGAACATGGAGATGCCTGTAAAGGGCTTCTGGATGTGCCCTGTCAAAGACTATAATCAGGTAGTGATCGATGCCGCCAACCATACGGGCGTTCGCTCCGTAAAGATTCCCAGTACGATGCGTGCCGAACCGCAGGCCGATGCCCAATGCGAATGGCGCATCTGTTCTCCGAATACCGTGGGCGAGTTCTCTGCTACCGGCTACTTCTTCGCCCGCACTGTGCATCAGGCACTGGATATCCCCATCGGACTCATTGAGGCTAATAAAGGAGGTTCGCGCGTGGAGAGTTGGCTGACGAAGGAGAACCTGGAGAAATATACCGACGACCCCACTGACTCTGTGGCTATCTGCAAGAAGTGGGACAAATGGGATTATCACCGTTCGCTACTCTGGGGCAATGGTACGTTCAACCCCATCCTGAACTTCACCGTGAAGGGTATCCTCTATTATCAGGGCTGCTCAAACGTGGGCGATCCCGGTGATCAGTATTCACAGCGCATGAAACTGCTGGTAGAGCAGTGGCGTCAGCAATTCGGTCTTGGCGAGATTCCCTTCTACTTCGTGCAGATTGCACCCTGGGCTTACGACGACGGTGACTGCAACGCCATTAGCGGCGCCCTGCTCCGTGAACAGCAGTACAAAGCCTCGCAGATCATCCCCAACAGTGTACTGGTATGCACCAACGACCTCGTATATCCCTATGAGTTCTCACAGATCCACCCCACGCAGAAGCAACAGGTGGGTGAGCGTCTGGCTTATGCGGCCCTGAACCGCGATTATGGCTTTGAAGGCATACTCTATCAGAGTTCCAACTTCAAGGATATGAAGATCGAGGGTGATGCCGTATTTATCCACCTCGACAACAACTATCACACTGATGCGCCCTTCGAGGGCCTCGAAGGTTTTGAACTCGCTGGTGAGGACAAGGTCTTCCATCCAGCCACTGCCGCCCACTTCTGGCGTGAAGGCGGGGACTACTGGGACGAAGCCATCAGGATTACCTCACCTGAGGTGAAGAAGCCTGTGGCTGTGCGCTATTGTTTCAAGAACTTCCAACTCGGAAACGTGAAGAACGGTGCCAACCTGCCGTTGTTCCCCTTCCGTACAGACAACTGGTAATCAGGCTTATGAAGAATCATCCTTTAGAGATATTCAGATACTGTCCGAAATGCGGCAGCGAACTGTTTGAAGAGCATAACGGGAAGAGTAAGCATTGCTCAAGTTGCGGATTTACCTATTACCAGAATCCCAGTTCTGCAACTGCGGCCTTCATCCTGAACAGCAAAGGAGAACTGTTGGTGGTGCGTCGAGGAAAAGAACCTGCCAAGGGCACACTCGACCTGCCCGGTGGTTTTGTGGACAACAACGAATCTGGCGAGCAGGGAATCATCCGTGAGATCAAGGAGGAGACCGGACTCGATATCAAAGAGGTGGAATATCTGTTCTCCATCCCCAATATCTATCGCTATTCAGGCATGGACATCCACACACTCGACATGTTCTATCTCTGTCATGCTGATGAAGGGACAGAAATACAGGCTGCCGACGATGCAGCTGCTTGCAGCTGGGTTCCCCTACGCCAAGTCTATGTGGAGCGTTTCGGACTCCGTTCGATACGTGAAGGTGTGCATCGCTTCCTGATGCTTAATCGTTAATAAAACTAAAATTCCTATATATAAATAAGGTGTGAGCCACTTTTTTGCTTACTTTTGCAGCCCGTAAGAATAAAAACGAGACAAAGTATGCAGAAAAACTTAGTGATTGTAGAGTCTCCAGCCAAGGCGAAGACGATTGAGAAGTTCTTAGGAAAAGACTTCAAGGTGATGTCGAGCTACGGCCATATACGTGACTTGAAGAAGAAGGAACTGAGTATCGACGACGAAACCCTCGAACCAGAATACGAAATTCCCGAAGAGAAAGAAAAACTTGTAGCCGACCTGCGCTCAAAGGCAGAAAAGGCAGAGAGAGTATGGCTCGCATCCGATGAGGACCGTGAGGGAGAAGCCATCTCATGGCATTTGTGTGAAGTGTTAGGACTGGACAAAGACAAAACCAGCCGTATCGTATTCCACGAGATTACCAAACCAGCCATTCTGGAAGCCATTGAGCATCCGCGTCATCTGGATATGAACCTGGTGAATGCCCAGCAGGCACGCCGTGTACTGGACCGAATCGTAGGTTTTAAACTCTCACCAGTGCTCTGGCGTAAGGTGAAACCCGCCCTCTCAGCAGGTCGTGTGCAGAGTGTTGCCGTACGCCTGATTGTAGAGCGCGAGCGTGAGATCCAGAACTTTAAGAGCGAGACCTATTATAATGTGAATGGCGTGTTTGCCATCACCAATGCCGACGGCTCTGCCACAGAGGTCAAAGCCCAACTCGGTAGCCGTTTCAAGAATGAGGAAGAGGTGCAGGCTTTCCTGGAGAAGTGCAAGGATGCCACCTTCAAGGTGGAGAGCATCACCAAGAAACCCGTGAAGCGTACCCCCGCACCTCCTTTCACCACTTCTACCTTGCAGCAGGAAGCCGCCCGTAAACTCGGTTTCACTGTCAGTCAGACGATGATGGTGGCGCAGCACCTCTATGAGAACGGACGTATCACCTATATGCGTACTGACTCGGTCAATCTCTCAAAGCTTTGTCTCGGAGCCAGCAAGGAGGAGATCATCCGTCTCTATGGCAATGAATACAGCAAAACCCGCCAGTATCATACCAACGCCAAAGGTGCTCAGGAAGCTCACGAGGCCATCCGTCCCACCTATATGGATCAATCTGAGATTGAAGGTACTAGTCAGGAGAAGCGTCTGTACGAACTGATCTGGAAGCGTACTATTGCCAGTCAGATGGCAGATGCCGAGATTGAGAAGACCACTGTTAATATCAGTATCAGCGGCACCAATGAACAGTTTGTGGCCCAGGGTGAGGTGGTGAAGTTCGACGGTTTCATCAAGGTCTATCGCGAGTCATCCGACGATGATGATCAGCAGGAGGAATTCGGACATATCCTGCCCCCGATGAAGAAAGGTCAGGAACTGACACGTCGCGAGATTGTGGCTACAGAACGTTTCAGCCAGGGTCCCCAGCGTTATACTGAGGCCAGTCTCGTTCACAAGATGGAAGAGTTGGGCATCGGCCGTCCTTCAACCTACGCCCCCACCATCTCAACCATCCAGCAGCGCGAATATGTGCAGAAAGGCGATAAGAAAGGCGAGGATCATCCATACACTATCTATACCTTGAAGGGAAAGCAGATTACGCAGAAGTCCCGCAAGGAAGTGGTAGGTTCTGAAAAAGGGAAATTGCTGCCTACCGACATCGGTATCGTGGTAAATGACTTCCTGATGGATAACTTCAAGGATATCATGGACTATAACTTTACTGCCAAGGTAGAGCAGGACTTCGATAAGATTGCTGAAGGCGATGAGAAATGGAAGGACATGATGCGCGGTTTCTACAAGAGTTTCGAGCCCGCAGTGGAGAAGACCATCAACAGTCGTCAGCAGCACAAGGCCGGTGAGCGCAAATTGGGCGTTGACCCGAAGAGCGGTCGTCCCGTCTTTGTGAAGATCGGCCGTTTCGGACCTGTGGTACAGATTGGCACAGCTGACGATCAGGAGAAGCCACAGTTTGCCCAACTGCCTAAGGAACAGTCGATGGAGGCCATCACCCTCGAAGAAGCACTTGAACTCTTCAAATTGCCACGCGCGGTGGGTGAGTTTGAAGGCAAGCCCGTGACCATCGGTTCAGGTCGCTTTGGTCCCTATATCCTGCACGACCGCAAATATACCTCCCTGCCTAAGGATGCAGATCCCATGAGCATCACGCTCGAGGAAGCTATCGAACTCATTCGGGAAAAACGTCAGCAGGATAATCAGAAGCATCTGAAACTATTCCTGGAAGATACGAAACTGGAGATTCTCAACGGCCGCTATGGTCCCTACCTGAGTTACGAAGGCAAGAACTACCGACTGCCAAAGGCCATGCACGAGCGGGCAAAAGAACTGACCTACGACGAGTGCATGAAGATCATCCAGGCACAGCCAGTCAAGAAGAGCTAACGCATGACACGAATTATCCTGATAGGCTATATGGGTGCCGGTAAGACCACGATTGGCAAGGCACTCTCGAAGGATCTGGGCGTGATCTTTTACGATCTCGACTGGTATATCGAAAGCCGTATGCGCAAGTCTGTGGCACAGATCTTTGCCGAACGGGGAGAAGAAGGTTTCCGCAAGATAGAATACAATATGCTGCATGAGGTGGCAGAGTTCGAGAATGTCATTATCAGCTGTGGTGGTGGTACACCTTGCTTTTTCGACAATATGGACTATCTTAACCAACAGGGAAAAGTGGTATATCTCAAAGCCAGTCCGGAAGTGCTCTATGACCATCTGCTGATGGGAAAGACAGAGCGTCCTTTGCTGAAAGGCAAAAGTCCCGAAGAACTGATAGCTTTTATCCGTGAACAGCTTGAGAAGCGTGAACCTTATTATACCAAGGCCCAATATACTTTGGATGTCAGCTTGATGGATAATTACGAGAAAATCAAGATCAGTGTCGAGAAATTAAAAGAATTATTAGGTATATGAAGAAATGGAGCATTGAGGACTCGAAGGAGCTCTACAACATCAACGGTTGGGGTACTTCCTATTTCGGCATCAACGAAAAGGGCGATGTCTATGTCACACCTTGTAAGAACAACACGCAGATAGACCTGCGTGAAGTGATGGACGAGTTGGCCCTGCGTGATGTCACGCCCCCAGTGTTGCTCCGCTTCCCCGATATCCTCGACAACCGGATTGAGAAGACATGGAGTTGCTTTAAGAAGGCAGCTGAGGAGTATGACTACAAGGGAGAGAATTACGTGGTCTATCCCATCAAGGTCAACCAGATACAGCCCGTGGTGGAAGAAATCATCTCCCACGGTAAGAAATTCAATCTCGGTGTAGAGGCAGGTTCGAAGCCTGAACTCCATGCTGTGATTGCCGTACAGTGTCAGAGCGACTCTATCATTGTGTGTAACGGCTATAAGGATCAGAGTTATATCGAACTGGCACTGTTGGCCCAGAAGATGGGAAAGCGCATCTTTATCGTGGTAGAGAAACTCAACGAACTCGATATTATCGCCAAGGTAGCCAAGAAGATGAACGTGAAGCCTAACATCGGCATTCGTATCAAACTGGCTTCTTCCGGCTCTGGTAAATGGGAAGAGAGTGGTGGTGATGCCTCAAAGTTCGGACTCACAAGTGCTGAACTTTTGGAGGCTCTCGAACTGCTTGACAAAAAGGATATGCGCGACTGTCTGCGCCTAATCCACTTCCATATCGGTTCACAGATCACGAAGATCCGTCGTATCCAGACGGCTCTGCGCGAAGCCTCACAGTTCTATATCCAACTGCACAAGATGGGCTATAATGTCGATTTCGTGGATTGCGGTGGTGGTCTGGGCGTTGATTATGACGGCACACGTTCACCATCGAGTGAAAGCAGCGTGAACTACTCCATCCAGGAGTACGTCAACGACTGTATCTACACCTTTGTTGATGCAGCCAACAAGAACAACTTGCCACATCCGAACATCATCACAGAAAGCGGACGTTCTTTGGCTGCCCACCACTCTGTGCTGGTGATTGACGTGCTGGAAACCGCTTCACTACCGGAGATGCCTGAGGAATTCGAGCCTGACGAGAACTCCCACCAGCTGGTTAAAGACCTCTATGAGATCTGGGATAACCTGAATCCGCGCAACGTACTTGAAGACTGGCACGATGCAGAGCAGATACGTGAAGAAGTGCTCGACTTGTTCAGTCATGGTATTGTTGATCTGAAGACCCGTGCTGAGATTGAATCCATGTACTGGAGTGTCTGCCATGAGATCAACATCCTGACCAAGAGTCTGAAGCACATTCCAGAGGAATTGATGAATATTGATAAACTGCTGGCTGATAAATACTTCTGCAACTTCTCACTGTTCCAGAGCCTGCCCGACTCATGGGCCATTGACCAGCTCTTCCCCATCATGCCTATTCAGCGACTTGACGAGCGCCCCACCCGCAATGCAACGATCCAGGATATCACCTGCGACTCGGATGGTAAGGTGGCCAACTTCGTCACTAATCGCAACAACTCCCACTCTCTGCCCGTACATCCTTTGAAGAAGAACGAGCCCTATTACTTAGGTGTGTTCCTCGTAGGCGCCTATCAGGAGATCCTGGGTGATATGCATAACCTCTTCGGTGACACCAATGCCGTACACATCTCTGAGAAGGATGGTACCTACCATATTGATCAGATCATCGACGGTGAGACAGTAGCCGAAGTACTCGATTATGTGCAGTACGATCCTAAGAAACTTGTACGCCAGCTCGAAGTCTGGGTGGCCAAGAGTGTGAAACAAGGCAAGATCTCACTCGAAGAGGGAAAAGAGTTCTTGAGCAACTATCGCAGTGGTCTTTACGGTTATACATATCTGGAATAATGAAAGAGAAACTCACTATCGTCAAAGTAGGCGGGGCCGTCGTAGAAGATGAAGCCCAGTTGGCACAGCTTCTGAAGGACTTCAGTGCCATCGAAGGACGTAAGGTACTTGTACATGGCGGAGGCCGAAGGGCTACACAGGTGGCCTCTCAACTTGGCATCGAGTCGAAAATGGTGAATGGACGCCGCATTACTGATACTGAGATGCTTAGTGTGGTGACTATGGTTTATGGCGGTCTGGTCAACAAGAACCTCGTTGCTCGTCTGCAAGCCAATGGTGTGAATGCCCTCGGACTGACAGGTGCAGATATCAACGTCATCCGCAGTCACAAACGGCCCATCAAGGATGGTATTGATTATGGTTTCGTGGGTGACGTGGATCAGGCCGACGGCAAGATGATCAGTCGTCTGATAGAGGAAGGCATCACCCCTGTGATGGCACCCTTGACACACGATGGCGAAGGACATATCCTGAATACCAATGCCGACACCATCGCCAGTGAGACCGCCAAGGCTTTAGCACCCTACTACGATGTGACACTCATCTTCTCATTTGAGAAGAAAGGTGTGCTCAGCAATCCTGATGATGATGATAGTGTCATCCCCACTATCACGCGTGCGGACTTTATTAAATATAAGTCTGACGGTACTATCAGTGGTGGTATGCTGCCTAAGATTGAGAATGCCCTCTCTGCCATCGATGCTGGCGTAGCCAGAGTGATTATCACACTCGCAACAGCCATCGACGGACAGCACGGCACTGTGATAAAATAGTAAATGGCGAAAAATTTTCGCCATTTATTGTAACTTTTCTCCGTTTCAATCGTCATTCATTATAGAGAGGATGAAAAAGATCAGTTTCAGAAATGATGTCCTACCGCTGAAAAATGAGCTTTACAGGCTTGCCCTCCGCATCACTCTCAACCCTGCGGAGTCGGAGGATATTGTTCAAGAGACAATGATCAAGGTCTGGAACAGGCGAGACCAATGGGACGATATCGACTCGATAGAAGCTTACTGCCTGACCATCTGTCGCAATCTGTCACTCGATAAGACCAAGCGGATGGAACACCAGAACCAAAGTCTGAACGAAGGTGAGCACGATGCGCCAGACAATAGTTACGCATCCAATCCTGAGGAACAGGCCATGCATCAAGACCGTCTTGCATTGGTACGCCGCCTCATCGACAGCCTGCCTGAGAAACAACGAAGCGTGATGCAGTTACGCGACATCGAAGGTAAGAGCTATAAAGAAATTGCAAACATCATGGCTATCAGTGAGGAACAGGTGAAAGTCAACATCTTCAGAGCCCGCCAGGCCATCCGACAGAAATTCTTAGAAACAGAGAAATATGGATTATAAGTACATTGAACAACTATTGGAGCGCTACTGGGCGTGTGAAACCACACTCCAGGAGGAAGCCATCCTGCGCGCCTTCTTCAGCCAAGAAGAGATTCCTGAGGCTCTTAGGAAGTATCAGGCATTGTTCACGTACGAGCAGCAGAAGGACGAGCCTTTAGGTGAAGACTTTGAGGCACGTATCCTGCAGCAGATCGGTGAGGCTCCCGTGGCCAAGACCGTTACACTCAAAAGCCGTCTGGTCCCTCTGTTCAGAGCCGCAGCCATCGTAGCCATCGTACTCACGTTGGGCAACGCTGCTCAGGCACCATGGGAATGGGGATGGGATGATCCGAAGGATGCCTATGCCAAATTCCATAAGGAAAAGGTCGATTCTGTGAATGTGTTGAACACCATTCAGGCAGAAAATGTCACAGACAGCCTCAAAGAGGCTACAACAGACAATCCGACCTTGGTTGAATAAGACAAATTTTTCTATGCTTTCTTTAATAATAACTAAAATTTAAACACGTAGTAGAAGCTGTGAAGTTTCTCATTCTCTCAAATTTTTCAAAAAATACTAACACGGAAGGAAAGGGCTGCTCAGAGATATCTGGCAGCCCACTTCATTTTCTTATCTACTTTCAGAATTACTTCTTTAGACGGAGATTCATCTGGAACAGCGCGGGCAGGAAGATCAACAGTGAAAAAACCAAGGCCATCCACACCGACTGTTGCTGTCCGCCCAAAATATCAACCAACTTCAACGAGGGATCAGGGTAGAGATTATACAAAACGTAAGCCACCGAATTATTCACCCAATGAAACACCACACCTGGTACAATACTATCCGTACGATAGTACATCCAACCCAGCAACAATCCTACCAAGAATGCATGAGGCATCTGAGCAGGATTCATGTGGATGATTGCAAATAATACCGCAGAGATGGCAATGCCTACCCAAGCGTTCTTATGCCAACGGAGTAAGGCTCGTAGTATCGCCCCACGGAACACCAGTTCTTCAGCCAACGGAGCCAACAGCCCCACCACAAAGTAGCCTAAACGCTCCTTCATAATCATGCCAAACTCAGCCTCCATCATATTGGGCAACTCAGGCATCTGCTCCTGTAGCCAAGTGGAAGGAATGATGACACCCAGCGCAGCCAACACACACCAGAAGAGCACAGCCCAAGGACGCGTACGCACCCAATGACGCGACACCTCTGCCCACTTCGTCAACAGGAAAAGTGCCATCACTACGACACTAAATACAGCCATCGTGATAATCAGGCCCGTAGCATCTATCTTAGCCCCAGGGCCATAAATCAACATATAGACACCCTGCACACTAAAACTCACCACCACTTGGATGGCTGCAAATATCACGGTATATATTAATGCATTCTTCATGTTAGAAGTTGTTTTACCTGTTTCTTATCCATCTCCAATTGCGCCACAAGTGCTTCAGGAGAATCAAAACGTCGCTCCTCTCGCAGACGAGCCACAAACGAGATGTTCACCGTCTGCCCATAGAGATTACCGTTGAAATCGAGAATATTCACCTCAAGCGTCTGCTTGTGTCCATCAAACGTAGGTCTGTGACCGATGTTCATCATCGCGGCCCGTACTTGTTGTTCGTCCTCCAACTGTGCCCAAACGGCATAAACGCCTGGGGCAGGAATCAACTTATTGGCATCCTCTGGCTCCAGATTGGCAGTTGGATAGCCCAACTGATGGCCGATATGTTCTCCTGGCATCACACGACCCTGCAACGTATAAAGGCGAGTCAGATACTGAGGCATCAACTCTACCTGTCCCTTCTCCACCAATAGTGTCCGGATCACAGAAGAACTGATAGCCTGCGAACCATCCGCCATCAATTCCGCATCGCCCCGTAGCACCTGCATGCCCATCTCCTGACCATAACGCACATAGTCATCAAAGCCCTCCCTTCGATTGTGTCCAAAACGGTTATCGTAGCCTGTAAAGAGCGTCATCACAGAAAGGCGATCACACAATATCCGTTGCATAAACGCCTGTGCCGATAAAGCCGCCAACGCCTTTGTAAAGGGCAATACCACCAGATAATCCACACCCAACTGGGCCATGATCGCCTCTTTCTCAGCAAGTGTTGTCAACATCTGAGGATGGAAAGAGGGATCAAGCACCTCACGAGGCGAACGATCGAAGGTCACCACCACCGAAACCATCCCAGTGTTCCGAGC
>JAEEGK010009027.1_pt1 | contig 23393 bp, 16 predicted proteins | sample 8958771 | NCBI WGS metagenome assembly JAEEGK01 (sample SAMN16246547, study PRJNA631951) | gut metagenome | biome: gut microbiome; feature: rumen; material: SC-attached | host: Bos | place: Iran: Karaj | collected 2018-10
AACAAAATCAACAAAAAGAAAAAAAAGAGAAAGAAACGAAAGAGACAGATAAAAAAACGAAAAAGAAAAAAAAAAAAAAAAAATAATGAAGATAATGATGATGAAGATGATTATGATAATAATAATAAAAAGAAAAAAAAGAAAAATAAAAATACAAATAAAGACAATGATAATTCTGAAAATGATTATTTAGAGACAGAAAATATTAAAAAAAATAAAAAGAAAAATAGAAATAATGATAATAAAAGTAAAAAATATAATGATGATTACGATGATAATGATTATAATAATAATAAAGGAAATAATAATAACTTCTATGATACAAATTATAATAAAAAGAATAAAAAAGCTAATAATAATAATTATGATTATGATGATCAATATAATTACTTAACTTATAATAATTTAAATGAAGATGATAATGATTACCCTACAAATAAAAATAAAAAAAAATATAAAAAAAATAACCAAAATAATTTCAATGATATAGATGATTTAAATTACAATAATCAATTATATAAATCTCAAATTCCTAATAATAATATGAATTTATATAACAACAATTTTAATTATAATTATCCTTTTGAAAATGAAACAGAACAATCATTTAATGGTAAAAAAATAGTAAAAAAACCTGTATCAAAAAATATAAAATATAAATGTATTCAAACAATAAATGATGCACATGAATTAGAAATAACATGTTTACTTTTTTTAAAAAAAACAAATCAAATTGCATCATCATCATTAGATCAAACAATAAAAATTTGGTCATTAAATAAAGATAATAAAACATATGATTTACTTTCAACATTAAAAGGACATAAAAACTCAATATTATTTATAAATGAAATTCCATCATTAAATTTAATTTGTTCATGTTCTTCAGATAAAACATTAAAATTATGGAATATAAAAAATTCAAAATGTATTCAAACATTAATTAAACATGAAAAAAATGTATTAACATGTTCATATAAATCAAATGAAGAAATATTAATTTTTAGTGGAAGTGATGATAAAAATTTAATAATATGGGAAAAAGATAAAGATGATTTTTTTAATCCAAAAAAAATTTTAAAAGGACATTTAAAAAGTATAGTATCAGTTTTATATATTGAAAAATTAAAATATTTATGTTCAGGAAGTGATGATAAAACAATAAGAATTTGGAATGAAGAAAATGATTTTAATTGTATTAAAATAATACAATCAATAAATTGTGAAGTCGATTCTTTAAAATATGCAAGAAATAGATTAATGGTTTCTTGTGAAGATGGTAATATTTATTTTATTAATATGACTGTTCTTAAAAAAATTAGAAGTGTTCAATTTTCAAGTTTTGCTGTTTATGATTTTAATGTAATGGATAAAGAAAAATATTTACTTATTGCTAGTTGTGATTGTAAAGGAAGAGTATGGGAAATTGGTACTAATGAAAGAGCTCTTTTATTAGGTCATAAAAAACCTTTAGTTGGTATTGTACCTTTAATTAATTTTAATATTGCTACTGGAAGTATGGATAAAAGCATTAAAATTTGGGCTAAATGTTAATATAGTTTTTTTTTTAATTATAATTTATTAATTTTTTTATTTTTACAATTTGTATTATTTTATCAAAAAAAATATAGGTAAAATATTTTTACTTTAATATTTAATTTTGTAAAAAAATATTTTAATATATTTTCATTATTAATATTAAAAATATAAATCAGAAAAATTAATTATATAAAAATGAGTCATTATAGACCATTGAATTTTCGTTTAAAAGAAAGAATATACGAAAATAATGATAAATCAATAGTAATATTCAAAACACGTATAAAACAAACAATAACCTACATTGCGGTAAAAGCTTATGTAAAAAAATATCACCAAGATAATTATAATATAGAATATGAAATATTAAAAGACATAAATCACCCATCAATAATAAAAGTCTTAGGATATGCTGAAGATAAATATAATTTTTATATGGAAATGGAATATTGTGCAAGTGGAAATTTATCAACATTAATAAAGAAAAATAAATCAAATTTATATTTAGAAAAAGTAATTAAAATGGTCAGTACACAATTATTATTAGGATTAAAAACTTTACATCAAAATGGAATAATTCATTGTAATTTAAAACCAAGTAATATTTTATTAGATGAATTTGGAAATGTAAAAATATGTGATTTTAAAAGAACTTTAAAATTGAAAGAAATGACAATAGAAGAAATTAGAAAAACAAAAACTTCAATGACTCCTTGTTATACTGCACCAGAACTTTTTACTGAAAATGGTAATTATTCGGAAAAAAGTGATTTATGGGCTTTAGGTTGTATAATGTATGAAATGGCTGCTGGACAAGTTCCCTTTATGGATGAATATGTTAATGAATTAGTTTATAAAATAGTAAATAAAGAGGTTAATTTTGGTATTCAACAATTACAAAATTATTCAGAAGAATTTATTGAAGTTTTAAGAAAATTATTAGAAAAAAATCCTGATAATAGAGGTTCATGGGGAGAAATTGAAAATTATGCTTTTTGGGATATCGATAATTCAAATTCTACATTAAATAATAATTCAACTTCTGAAAATACTTCTTCAAATGTTACTAAAGAATCCTCATTAGTTAATTCATTAACTAATGCAATTAATAATGCTAGTAATAATAATAAAATTAATATAACTGCAAAAGAAGATGATGATTATTCATATAATAAAAATAATAATGCTGATAATACAGATCAAGAATTTAATTTTGAAAAGAAAAATTCAGTGATTACAAATAATAATAAAGAAGTAGAAGAAAAAAATAATGCAATTAAATTTAATAATATTAATAAGAATCCTTTAAGTGGAATGTCTATGAGTTTAGTTGTACATAAAGTTATGGATAGAAAAGATAAAAGAGCAACAACTTTTGATCAAGTTCAAGATATTGCTGAATCAATGATGAAAAATAGTGAATTACCTAAAATCCAAGATATTATGCTTCATAATAGTGATCGTCATGTTAAACAAATTATTGGAAATGATATTATTGAACCTGTTGTTAAAGCTACTTTTGATAGTGAAAAATTAGAATTTTCACCTGTTTTCAAACTTGATAAAATTAAAGAATTATTATCAAAAAATCAATTAAATGAATTTCAAACTTATTTTTCTAATATTTATCAATTAATGGATAATTATAGTTTAAATAATCAATATGATGAATTATTAAATTTATTAAATTATTTCCAGACAATAATCTTAAATAAAAATATAGCAAATAGTATAATAAATACACCATTTACAGAATTAATGATAAAATTTTTAGATATTAAAAATGATGATATAAGAATAAGAGCATGTAACATAATAGGATATTTAGTTCGTTATGCAACAAATATAGAAACTCCATTAGATAAATATAACTTTACTGAAAAATTAATATCATTTATTTCAGATAGTAATATATCATTAAATAGAAAAGCAATATCAACTTTAGGAGAATATTTATTTTTCGTTGCAACTCAAGTTGAAGGAGAAGAAAATGAATCAGAATGGAGTATATCAAAAGAAGTACTTTCAAGTATTTTAATTGCATTAAGTCATCCTGATGAAAAAGTAAAATTTTATGCTTTGAAAACAGTAGAAAATATTTCTTGTAAAACTACAATTTCAAAAACATTTTTTGCTTCTAATGATGATTATATTAATAAAATTATTGATATTTATAATGAAAATTGTGAAAATCCTGAAATACATACTAGTGCTTTAAGTGCTTGTTCACATTTAATTAGACATGAAAATTCTTTATTAAAAAATTTTGTTGAAAAAATTGATACTCTTAATATTGTTTTAGAAAAAGAAACTCAAAAAAATCAACAATTTATTATTAATTGTTTGTTATTTGGAATTGTTAATAATGAAAATAATGCTGAATTTTTAAAAATTGATGATTTTATTCCTGAATGTATTAATTTATTAGAAAGTGCAAATAGTATTATTAAATCTAAAATTATTTTATTATTTGCACTTATTTTTAATCATGAAGAAGTTTTTGTTAAATATGGAGAAAAAGTTTTTGAATTAATGTTAAAATTAAGAAAAGAAAAACAATCTTTTTATTATTATGTTAAAATTTTCGAAAGTTATGTAATTAATTATTGTAATAATATTATTAAACATTTTTCACAAATTAGTTCTGATAAAAAGAAAACAAAAGAAATTATTGATTTACTTGATGCTTTTAATATAATTGCACCTTATCAAAAAGTTTCATATGCTTTATTTAAAACAGATTTCTTAAATTCATTAATTAATATTATTAATGATAATATTTCAAATCCAGATGGTGATTTAATTAAAAAAACATTTGATTTAATTAAAGCTTTTAGTGAAAATCCATTTAGTGTGGAAAAAAATAGTGATTTTATAATAAAAAAAATGTTTGTTGGGATATTAGAATTAACATTAAAATTAAGTAATGATTATAAAAGATTTCCATTAAATATTTGTGCAAATATATTAACAGTAATTTTAGATGATGATAAATTATATTCATCAACAGTAATGGATGAAGGAAAAACAACAAAAATTAATTTTTTAATTACAAATAATTTACCAACAATATATGATTTATTAAAAAATCCAGATACAGTAGAAGATGCTTTATCATTCCTTTCATTAATATTAGAAAGAAATTCAGCATTTATAAAATATTATCGTTCAAATAAAATTATAGATTATATATTTTCATTAATGAAAGAAGAGAATTATTATTCTAATTTAAATTTGATTAAAATTTTAATTAAATTAATTGAATCAAATGATACAAATTTCAAAGATATAATTGAATTAGGTTTAATTGATAAAGTAAATTATATGATATCAAAAGATCCAATGGAAGATATAACAATTTATACTGAATATGTAATAGAAATGTTTTATGATTTACTTTTCAAAATTAATGAAGAGAAAAAAAAAATACATAATAAAGAAGAATATTTCAAAAATTTTGCCCCAAAAATTGAAGCAGTTGCTTTAAATTTTAAATTATGTATTAAATTAATTGGTTGTTTTAATACAAATATTCAAGAAAAAGTATGTATTTGTATGATTTTTATTTTGAGATTTTTCCCAAATGGATATGTTGAAAGTCTTAAAATTAATGTTGCTTTTTATGCTGAAGATATTCCAAATTTACTTAAAGGATTAGATATGAATTGTAAAATAATACATAAGAAAATGATTAATATTTTCAAATGGATTATTGAATATCAAAATAATGCACAAGAAATTTTAAAAAATTATGTTAGTTTTCTTCAAAGTTATATTGAAGGAATTAGAGATTCATCTGATAATAAAGAAATTTCTGAAATGGCTAATCAATTTTTAAATAATGAATTAACAAAAATAAAAAATTAAAAATTAATTTAAATTTTTAATTTGATTTTTTTAATTTAAATTTAAAAAAGATTTAAATATAAAAATATAAAAAAACTATTAATAAAAAATATATATATATTTTCCAAAAAAAAAGACAATTTTAATTTTTTTTCATATTCATTATAATAAAGAATAATAAAATAAAAAAAAAAAATGTCAAATCATTTAAAGCAATATATAAATAATCTAAGCCTAAGAAATAAAAATAGTGAAAGAGTAAGAAATCCAAAATCAAATTCTCCAATTTCAAGACCGTTATCAAAACAAATTCAAAAAAATCAACCACATTATATTATAAATAATCATAATGATCACCGTCATCAAAATATCACAGTAAATAAAATTAATCATCAAAAAGGTCAAATTCAAATTGAAGGTGAATTAAATTTTCATAATAAAAATCCAAAACAAAATAATCAAAATTTAGGAAAAAATGTTGGTCATAATGCATTTGAACTAATGTCTCATAATCAAAATCCAAATTCAAATACAAGAATGGGTAATTTTAATAATATTCAAAAAAAAAAACCAATAATTAATAGAGTTCCGAGAAAATCACCAATTCCAGTTCCTAAAAATTATAATCCTAATATGTTAAATTATCAGAAGTTTAAAAATTTAAATGGTAAAAATAAAATTAATCATATTAATAATAATAATTCAAATCATATTCATGCAAAAAGTGTTAATGTTAATAATGCAAATAAATTACTTTCAAGTAATAATAATCCTATGAATAAAACTTATAATTCTTTTAGACAAAAAAATAATGCAAATAATAATAGAAGTTTAAGTCCTATGACAAGAACAAAAGATAATACACCTAAATTATCACCAAATTTCCTTAAACCTAAATTTATTAGTAAAAGTCCTAATCCTGCTGGAAATGCTTTTAATAAATATAAAAATTTCCATTTGGGAAGTTCTACTAGTGGAATTACAATTTCAACTACAAAAAAAATTAATAATAATAATAATAGAAATTTAATTAAGAAAACTATTCATAGTAATAATAATAATATTAAAAGAGTTAATAATGTAAATACACATCAAAGTAAACAAATGATTATTTCTGGAGATTTAACACAGGATTCAACTAATAATAGTAAAATTAATATATCAAAAAGTGGAAATATTAGTTTAAATAATAATCAAAATTCCAGAAAAGAAAAATCAAAAAATAAAAATTCTTCAAATTCAAATAAACAAAATGAAAATAATAATCACATTACTCCAATAATATCAAATACAACAATAAATAATAATTCAATAAGTCAAATTGATAAAGATTCTTTAACTATAAGTCAACAAATGCAAAAATCAGTAAAAGAATCAATGACAGATAGAAGTCAAAATACTCAAGATCCACCAGCAGCAATTTATAATATGAAACAAGATATAAAACAAGAATTAAAACAAGAATTAAAACAAGAAAAAGAAAAAAATGAAGATAAAAAAGAATCAAAACAAAATCAAAGAAGTAATTCTCAACCTCAATATGAGATAATAAAACCTTTAGAAAAAATAGATCAAAAAGAAAAAAATCAAAAACAAAATGATCTTCCTAAAAAAATAATAAAAAAGATAAAAAACATTCATACATTTACTCATGTAGGATTTGATGGAGAACAAGATAAAGAAAACAATCAAGATTCATTTTTTATTTTCCCAAATTTCACAGGTCGTAAAGACTACTATTATTTTTCAGTATGTGACGGTCATGGTGTAGAAGGTCATTTCGTGAGTAATTTCATAAAAGAAATTCTCCCAGTGAGTTTAAGTCAAAATCTCCGTCGTAAAAACATATTAACAGACACAGAAATAGTACACGAGATAATAACAGAAACATTTCTAATGGCAAATGAACAATTAGTAGAAAATGAAAATATAAATTCAACATTTTCAGGATCAACATGTGTATCAGTAATTTACACTCCAGAAAGATTAATATGTCCAAATATAGGAGACAGTAGAGCAGTTTTAGGAAGATATGATACAGAAAAGAAAAAATATATTCCAATTGAATTAACTCGTGATCATAAACCAACAGAAGATGATGAAGCAAGAAGAATTATTGAAAATGATGGTAGAATACAACCTTTTATTGATGAAGGTGAATATATTGGACCACAGAGAGTTTGGGTTAAAGAAGATGATGTACCTGGATTAGCTATGACTAGAAGCTTTGGTGATAGAGTTGCTGCTACTGTTGGTGTTATTAGTGAACCTGAAATTAAAGAATGGAATTTTATGGATGGTGATAAATTTATGCTTATTGCTAGTGATGGTGTTTGGGAATTTATTTCTAGTGAAGAATGTATTAATTTTATTGGAAGTTTTTATGAGAATGATGATATGAAAGGATGTTGTGAATTCTTGTATGAAGAAAGTAAAAAAAGATGGCTTATGGAAGAAGATGTTATTGATGATATTACTATGATTTTGGTTTTTTTTGAATAAAGGACTTGGTTTTTTTTAGGTCTTTATTTTAATTAAATTTTGCAATTTATTCTTTTTTAATTGATTTTTATTTTAATTATAAATTCATATTTTTTTAAATGTTTTTTTTAATTTAATTATTAAAAATAAAACAATAGGTTATTAAAAAATATTATATATTTTTATTAAAATAAAATAGAATAAAACAATAAATAAAAAATGAAAACTGAAAATGAAGAACAAGAAGTAGAAAATAGCCAAGAACAAAACAATGAAAATCAAAAGAAAGAAATAGAAGAAAATGAAAGTGTTGATAATCATTCACACGAAAAACTATTAGATAATGATGAAAAAGAAATTAAGGAAAAAATAAAAGAACAAGAAAATAAATACAAAGCTCAAATAGAACAATTATCAAGTGAATTAGAAATAGAAAAAAAATTAAATCAATCAATAAAAAGAAAACCAGAACAAGAAGAAATAATTGAAAAACTAAAATCAAAATTAAATGAAAGACAAGTCAAATGTAATAAATTAAAAATAACAAATGAAAGACAAAGACAAGCAATTGATCAATTAACAAGAGAATTAGAAAATTCATATAAAAAAAAAAATAGAGAAAAAAATGATTCTGATATTTCAAAATATAAAGAAGAACCAGTTAATATTATTTTGAAAATTAAAGATCAAGATTTAAATAAAGCAATTCTTCAATTGGAAAGTTTAAAAAAAGAAAATCAATCAATGAAAGAAGCTTTAGAACAAAGTGGTGAATATAATCAATTAGTTAATTTGGGAGATAATTCTGTGGAAATGAAAAATAAAATTGAACAATTGAATAATGAAATTAAAAAAATAAATTTAGAAATAGAAAAACATTCCAATTGCCTTCAAGAAGAAAAAGATTATAAAGAAGCTGAAAAAAGATTGAAAGATGATATTAAAGATGCTAAAGAAGAAAGATTTGTATTATCTAAAGAATTAATAAAAGAGCAAAATAAACTACATGCTATTGAATTTGGAGAAGAAGAAAAAAATGAAAATAATAAAAATAATACAGAGAATAATGAATTAAATGAGGATATTGATGTAAAAAATGAAAATAATGAATATAATGAGACTAATGAAAAAGAAAATAATGAATATATGGAAACAGAAGAAAAAGATAAAAATTTAATGAAAAAAAATTTAAGAATTAAAAAAAAAAACAATCAAAAAAAAAAAATTAATGAATCTTATACAAATAATAATAAAAATGATAAAAACGATAAAATTGATATTTATAGAAGTTTAGAATTAAAAAAATACAAAAAAGCAGATTACAAAAATATAAATTCAGTTTTAAAACCTGAGCTTACTAGTTCAATATTAACAGAAGAATTTAAAAAAAAATTAAGTGAAATAATGAATTCAGAAGAAGATTCAAAAGAATTAATAAAAAAAATAAAAGAAGTAGAAAATAAAAGAGAAAAAATAGAAAAAAAAAATAGAATGGATATTAATAATTTACAAAAAGAAAATATAGATTTAATGTCTCAATATGAAGCAATAGAATTAAAAAAAAGGAAATTAGAAACAAATAATAAAGTTTTAAAATATCAAATGAATGAACTTGTAAATAAACAAAAGAAAAATCAAAAAAAAGTTATTGATAATCAAAATCAATTAGATTTTCTTCAAAAAAAATCAAAAGAAAAAGACCAAGAAATAAAATTATTAACAAATCAAGTAAATACTTTAAGAAAAATGGTTGCTTTTGGAACTGTTAATGATCCAAATGATAATTTAATAAATGATTATATTAAAAAATTATCAACTGAAAATGAAACTTTAAAATATAAAAAAATGATTGAGAGAAAAAAAATTAATAATCAAAGTAATGAAAATATGGGAAATGTAAATAATAATAGTGATAATATTGTAAAAAATGAAAATAATGAAAATGATAATGATGCTAATGTTGATAATGAAAAAGAAGGTAATATTATTGAAAAAAAATCTGTTGAATATCAACCTGAAAATATTGAAGGTCAGACTTTTGTTGGAATTAAAAATGATAATAATAATGAAAATAATCAAAATGATAATGCAAATAAAAATAATGATGAAATAAATTTAAATATATAAATTTATAATTCAATAAAAAGATTTATAAAATAATTTTTATATATATTTCTTTTTTTTTAAATAAATTTGTTTAATAATAAAACAATGTTTCCTAATTAAAGAAAAAAATAATTATATATCATAAATAAAGTTGAAAAAAATATTTTTTTTAAATTGTTAAAATTTTATCAAGAAGTGACATATTATCATAAGGTAAATATTCTTCCATAAAAACATTAATAATATCACTAAAGCAAATACAATTATTTTCATATGGATCAATTTTATCTAAAAATTTATCAGTAAATTGTGGAATACCAAATTCTTTCATTAATAAAGTAAATTGTTCTTCAGTAATTAAACTATCAGAATCATCATCATATTTAATAAAAGCATTTGAAATTTTTTCTAAATAACCTTTTCTTAATTCAATTTGAATATCAGAAATTAAATGAACAAAATCATTATAAATAATATTATATTTAACTGTTGAATTATTTGCATTTGTTAAAAAATTTCTTTTATCTTCTCTTGTCATTAAATATTCATATCCTTTTCCAATATTAAATTCAATATATTTTTGATCGTTAATATTTGCATTTTTTATAAAATCAATTATTTTATTATAAAAAAGTTCACTATCTTCTGGAAAAAGTGAATCTAATATTTTTTTCCAATCTTTATGTGATAAAAATGTATTTTTTTTCTTTTTAAATAATGAATCAATTTCTTTTGAAATTTTAAATGGATTTTTTTGTTTGATTAATTCTAATAATATATTATCACTTGCTTTTTTTAATTCTTCTATTAAATCTGTTGTTGATTCTTCTATTTTATTTTCAATTATATTTATAAATAATTTTATTTCTGTTTCTTCATCAGAAAAATAATTTAATCCCATAAATATTTGTTTTTCCCAATATTGAGATATATTTTTTAATCCATATTTTGTTTGTAAATATGATGTAACTGAATTTGATAAAGTTTCTTTTGGTAAATGATTTATTTGATTCTTTTTATTTATATCTTGATGAAACTTAAAAATATTTTTTAAAAAATTTATTAATTGTTGTTTAGTAATATTTACATTATCATTATCAGAATAAAATTTTGATTGAGTTTTATTTGTTAATTGAGCATTAAATTCATTATCATTATTTATTAAATTATTATCTTTTTCTTCTTCTATTATTTCTTTGTTATCTTCTTCTTCATTAAAATTTTTTATATTTTCATCTTTTGATTTTGATAATTCTGAAGAAGAAAAATTTTGAAGATTATTAAATAATAAATTTTCATTATCAAATATTTTCTTTCTAATAATAGTTAAAATATTATTTAAATTATCATATTCTTCATTATTATATTTCATTAAATTATTCAAAATTTCATCAGTTAAAAAATGATAAATATTAATTTTACTTTTAATGGTATAAATATTAAAAATTTGTTTTGGTTTTTGAATATTAGAATTAATAACTGAAACTTCATCTTTTAATTTTTGTTGAAATTTCAAATTAAAATCAATATCATTAAAAAATTTAATAATCTCTGTAAATGTTTCAATTTCATCATTTAAACTAATATCTTCTTTAATTTCAATTTTAGAATTATCCACAGTAATATCATTATTTCTTAAACTACTTTTTCTTAAAGTAGAATTTAAAGAATTTGAAATAGTATCATTTGTATTTTGTCCATTTAATTTAATTAAATTAGTTAAAACAGATAATATTGCAATTGCATTTTCTTGATTAGATAAATCAATTTGTAATTCTTTTAATTGAGGAATTGTATTTAATGAATTGGCAACTTCTTCATAATTAACAAAATTATTCTTTGTAAGATTTAAATGAGTTAAATTTGTAAATTTACTTAAATCATTTGGTAAAGAAGTTAATTTATTATTTGATAAATCTATTAAAGTGTAATTTTCTGGATTTTTTATTTCATCAAATATATTATCTTTATCCGTTATCTCTTTCCCAATTAATACCAGTGATGACATCTTTTAAAAAAATTAAATTTTTATTTATTTTACATAATAAAATGTTTATTTTAATTTTAAATTTATTCAATTTTTTACATTTTAGTATGTCTCATGAAGAATTTAAAGATGATTTAAATACTGATAAATTAATGAAGAATATTTCAATGATAGAAGAAAATACAATTAAAATTAATAAAATTAAAAATAAAATAAATGAAAATGATGAAGCAATTTCTAATAATAAGAAATTAATTAAATATTTAATGGAGCATACTGAATTTAAGGATAATGAATTAAATATTTTAATTCCAGGAAATATTTTTGAAAAAATTGAAAGAAAAAATGCAGTTCAACTTATACAAAGTCAAATTGATATTATTCAAAAAGAAAATATACAAAATAAAGAAGAATTAAATTATATTAAAGATAAATTTATAGAATCAATTGAAAATATTAATGAATTAAATTTTGTTGAGCCCAATATTTTTAGTGAAATATTCCCCTTAATAAAAAAGAAATTTCCAAATGAATTCAAACAAAAAAATGACGATTCAAGTGATGATGATGATTAATAAAAAATTTTTTTAACTTTTAAATTCTATATATTTAAAATTAATCAATTATTCATAATTTATTATAATATAAATAATAATAAATATTTTTTAGAAATTTTAAAATCTTATATATTAAAAAAGAAAATAACAAAAGATATATAGATATAACCATTTTAAAAAAAATCTATATATAATATGGTAAAAATAATTTAACATTACACATATTCAATATGTTTACTACTTAATTTATTTACAAAAGAAAATATATTAAATTATTTCTGATGTTTCTGTATTAGATACAATTATTATATTATCATTATATTTATATGTTTTAAAATTTTTTAAATAAAAAAAATCATTATCTTCTAAATCCATTTCTGATAAAGCCTGATCCATTCTATTTATAATATTATTATAATTATTATTTAAAAAATTAATTGGTTTTTTTCCTTTTAAAATCTTTCCAATAGGTATTGTTTCTGGAACTGATTTTGATTTTAATAAGGGATTCATTATTTCTTTGGAAATTATTTATATAAATTAATATAAATTTATTATATAATAATGTGTTTATTTATTATTATGAAAATTATTAATAAAATTTTAATTATGAAAAATACTATTAATTTATTAAATATATTTAAAATCATATCATTAATTTTATTTAAAAAAAAAATCATAAATAAAAAAATCAAAAAAAAAAAAAAGAATAAAAAGCCAAAAAGAGATTTTTGTAAATATAACAATTTAATAAACATATATTATATGAAAATCAAAAAAATAATATTAATCCAAAATAAAAACCAAACTTAAAAACAATCAATGAGTCAAAAAAAAAAAATAAATTTCACACAAAAAAAAAAAAAAAAGATTTATTTTTTTTCATCATCATTTTTTTCTTTTTCATCTTTAACAACAGGAGCATAAACCAATTCACTTTCTTTTCCTTCTTTAACTAATTTATTAAACAATTTTGCAGCATCCCAATTTTCTTTAAATTTTTTTGCTTTTTCAGCATTTCCAATTTTAACAACAAATTTTTCCATTAAAGGTTCATCTTCACTACAATCATAAGCAATGAAATTAAACATTTTATCACTTCCTTGATGATTTTTTAAAATACATAAAGGATCATTTGCAATAACAAAATTAGCAACATTTTTTAAAGTTTTATCTTGTCTTAAAATAAATCTAATTCTCTTTTCTGTTTTATGTCTTAAAAATTTTAAGTCACCTGTTCCTCTTTCTTTCCATTCTCCATCTCTCCATCTATATAAACGAATTCTCTCTTTATAAATACATTCTTCATCCTCTTCTCCTGATTTTATTTTCTCTTTTGGAAGAGTACATGCTACGTCTGATGTTATTTTCACTTCTTCTTCTGGGTTGAAGTAATCGTTGTTGTCATCGTTGTCTGACATTTGAATTAATATATAATTTTTTTTTGAATTTTATCACGTTTTATATTAAATTTTTATTTATTTTTTTTTTATTTTAGAGTTTTTTTTTCACTTTTTTTTTTTTTTTGTATTTTTTTTTTAATTTTTGGGAGGGAATTTTTTATTTTTTTTTTTTAATTTGTATATAAAATGATATTTTTTTAAATTTTTTTCCGTTTAAATATTATTATTTTTTTTAATTAATGAAATAATTAATAAATAAAAAAATAAATATATTCTAAAACAATTTAAAAAAATAATATGATAAATCAATCATTTTTATTTTTCATATTTTACCTTATCAAAAAATCATTAACAAAATACCCAGATAATATAACAAATCCTGAATTAGTTTTTGAAACAAATCTCTTAAATTTCCATTCAAGAAATAAAGACCTTTTAAAAAGATATAATGAAAGAGGAAAATATTTTGCATTTCCAAATACTATAAGAATAAATAAATATGGAGATATTTTCATAAGTGTTCCTCGTCATATTTTTAACTCATCAATTGCATCAACAATTCCAGGAACAATGAATGTATTAAAAGATAATATTTTATATCCATGGCCAAATGAAGAAGCTAATAATTTTTTAAATGGCCCAATTCATTCAATTGTTGGTTTTGAAATTGATTTAGATGGTTATGTTTGGATGCTTAATCATAATAATAAAATGCATGAACTTTTAATTTATAATGTTGATGGTAAATTTGTTAAAAAATATAATTTAACTAAAAGTACTATTCACTCTGAACATGAATCTTATCTTTCTAATATTTTATTAGATTTAAAAGATAATTATGCTTTTATTACTGATACTGGAAAAATATTTAAAGAAGATTTTGTAGATGAAGATGATAATGAAAATAATTATACTAAAACAAAAAGTAATATTATTACTGTTAAATTAGAATCAGGATTATCATTTAAAAACTTACAAAAAGAACCATCACTTCGTCCAATAAATAATTACCAAAATAATAATATATTTTCAGATAAAATTGATAAAATAGGTTTATATGGTATTGCATTAACATGTGATAAAGAATTTTTATATTATTATCCAGTTAGAAGTGATAAATTATATTCAATATTTGCATATAAATTAAAAGACGAAAGAGCAATTATGAAATTTAGTGATATTGTCGAATATAATAAGAAAGTAAGTGGATTTGAAATGATAAGTTCAGCAAGAGGAATTTTATATTATACTGCAATTGAAGATAATTCTATTTTAGTTCATTTTCATGAAAGATTATTAAGTTTTAATACAATTAGAAGTATTGGTCAAAATAAAAAATTATATAAAGATTATTATAAAGAATTTCCTACTTCTTTATGTTTTAATGGTACTACTGGATATTTATTTTATTTAACTAATAGTCATAATATTTTCCTTGATGGTAATTTATATAAAAAATTGGATGAAAATGAAAAAAATTTTAAAATTTATAAAGTTATGGTTAATGATAGAAGTTATTTATATTCTTGTAATTTTTTTTCTTATATGCCAAATTATGTTTGGGCTTTTATTGTAGTTGGTTCACTTGGTTTAGGTTATTTTTTAATTAAATTAATGAAATTTGTAGGTACTTTAGATGATAAAAAAGTAGAAGAACAAATAATTCAAAATGAAAGTGAATTAGAAGAATTAAAATAATATAAAAAATAATTTAATTTCATTTTATTAAATTAAAGAAAAGTAGTTATATAAATCATTAATTAAAATTAATTTTTATATAAAATTTCCATGAGTTTAATTCAATCAATTGTCCATAGAGCATTTATTTTAGAAAGGAGAATAATATTCAACAATTTACCTGATAAAATATTCTTAGTTAATCATGGAGAAACAGAAGCAAATATAAATAAAAGACTTTATACTCAAATTCCACAAGATAAAATAAAATTAACAAAAAAAGGAGAAGAACAAGCATTAGAAACAGGAAAAAAATTACAAAAATTAATACATCAAAATGAATCTTTGAAATTTTATATATCATCATATAAGAGAGCATTACAAACTTTTGATATAATAAAAAAAGAATTTCAAAATAATAAATATAAATTTATATCTCAAATAGAACCATTATTAAGAGAACAAGAATTTGGAATGATGAGATATGTTTTACCAGAAGAAAAAGAAAAAAGAAAATTAATTGGGAAATATTATTATAGAGGAAAAGAAGGAGAAAGTGGATCTGATGTTTATAGAAGAGTTGAAAGATTTAAAAGAAAATTAATTAAACAAGCTGAATATTATCCTCAAAAATATAATAATGTTGTTTTAATTACTCATGCTTGTTGGTTTAGAGTTTTTACTCTTAATTTTTTAAATTTATCTATTGATGCTTATCATCATTTAATAAGACCTGAAAAATGTGCTATATGGATTTTTGAAAAAAGTAAGAAATTCGATCCTGTATTAAGAAATGTATATGAGGTTAAAAGTAATATTGAGTATTATAAATTTTAAGTAATTTTTATTTATATTTATAACTTTTGTATTGAGTTTGTTATTTGAATTTTATCATTAGTAGAAGTAGGAAACATATATAGAATAATATTTTTTAAAATTTTTTATCATAATAAATTAAAAATACAATCAAAGTTTTAAATATAAATTAATTTATATCAAAACTATCATTAAGGGTATTAAAATTTTTTATTTATTTGAAAAAGTTATTCATTTTTAATGTAGAATTATTTAATTGATGATGTATCAAAATAGTTAATAATATTTTTTAAATTTAATTTTTGAGTATTAATTATATATTATTATAATAAATAAAATAAAAAAATTAAAACAGAAAATAAATAAATCAATATATAATTATATTATAATAAATAATAAAATGAGTATATATTTTGGCAAAAATTCCCCCTAAATAATAATATAAAATAAAGAAAAATATATATATATATTCAATAATAAATTGAATATTCATAAATCATTTAGTAAAAATTTTATTTATTTTTATCTTTTTGAAAATTATGAGGATAAAACATAATATTACTAGTAGTTCCTTGAAGATTTATGTTTTTTAACAAATTTATATTAAATTTTTGAATAGAAACTTCTTTAGGTAACCCACATCTATTACATTTAACTCTAAATGCAAAATTTAAATTATTACAATCAAAACAAGTCCAATCACCAGCTCTAATTTCAAAATGTTTTTTTGGTTTTTCTTTTACATTTTGATTTAAATTACTATTATTACTATTAGTATTAATATTACTTTTATTATAAATAGGTCCTGTTAAATTTTTCATTTTAGTATAATCAAAATTATTAACTTTTAATAAACTTAAAGGAGTTTGATTTATATTTTTTTCTTTCTCACTTCCTAAATCAATTTTAGGAATTTGTTCGATATTATATTGTTGTTTATCCCCATTATTATTATTATTATTATTATTGTTATTGTTATTGTTATTGTTATTGTTATTATAAATTTGAGTTACTGGAGTTTGTGGATTAGATAAATTATTATCAAGTGCTTTTATTAAATCATTATTTAAATATTCATGAAGACGTTGTTGAGGTGCATAATCAATAGAAAATTTTATTCCTAAATCTATTGATTCTTTATTTATTTTATCATTTTTATCAACATCTAAAAATAATTTACTATTAAATCTTAAATTTTCCTCTCCATCATCTTCTAATATATTATCTTGATTTTTAATTTGATTTTCTTCTTTTTTCTCTATTTCTTTTTTATCTTCATTTTTATTGTTATTTAAGTCTTTCTCCTCATTTTTTTCATTTGAGTTGGAAGACATGGGTTTTTGATTATTTTATATGAAAAATTTTTTATAGGAAAAATCAACAGAATATGTTTAAAAGTTTTAAATAATTATTACAAAATTATTTTTTGTTTGTTTTGTAATTCAACTATTAACTTCTTAAAAAAAAAATTATACTTTTTGAACAAATTATTTGGTAAGTTATGTATATAAATTAAAAATTAAAAATTGTTTTGAGAAATATATTAAAATATAAAATAAAATTATTATTGTTTTTATTACTTAATATTTATTAATATAATTAAATTTCTTGTTTGATTTTTTTGTTTCTTCTTCCTTAACATATTTCTTAAAATCATCAAGTGACATAATATCAAAATAAGAAGAACCATTTTTCATTAATTCACTTTCTAATTGGAAAAATTTTCTATCTTTCATTTCTACTAAAATTAATTGAGAATTATAACCTTCAATAAAATAAGTTTTTTTAATATAATTAAGTAATTCTTTATCACTTACAATTTGATGATATGGAAAATCACAAGATTTATTCTTAGATTTAATACAATAAGGAATTGTATTAGGACATTCAAATTCTTCAGGTCCATTTAAATTAAAACACTTATAAAAAGTTTTCATCATATTTATTTTAAAATTATAATTTTCAATTTCTTTTTGTCCAATCATATGAATTAAATAAACAAAAGCACTTCCAGTAACAAAAGCATCATAATCAGCTTGATGATAAGAAATTTTATCTGAATTATCATTATTTAAATAATTTTTAAATCCTTCATTTTCAGGAATTAAAATTTCAACATCTTTTCCATATTGTTCAAATAATTTCTCATAAACTACTTGTAATGAAGAATCCATTCTATTTTCTATATTTTGACAATTATAAATAAATTTTGTATCATATATTCCACCAAAATAATTAATTATCATTTTTTTAAAATCTGGAAATGAATTTGGTAATGGATCACCAAAGTGAGAAATGCAGAATAATATATCTAATGAACAATTATGTCCTACTATTATTTTTTTATTTTTTGTTATTGAATCAAATATATTTTTCATTCCTTTTGATTTATTTAATTTGTTTATTTTTTCTAATGATTCAGAATTTATTAAACCTTGTTTTTCTTCTTCTTTTATTTTTTTAAATATAGTTTCATTTGTTTCTTTATTTTGAGTAATATATATTTTATTTCTTATTTCTTTTTGTGTATTATTTAAAATATATGTTAAAAAGAAACGAGGTAATTTTTCAATTTTAAAAATTGTTTCATTATTATTAAATATAAAATCAGAAAACTTTTTTTGAAATTCATTATATTTTTCTTTTTCTTCATCACGATATAAAGAAACATTTTTAAATTTTTTTGGTTCGTCAGGATCATATAAATTAATATTATTTTCTAAAATATTTTCTGCTAATTTTTTATATTGTTTAGTATTTAAATAATTAATTCCTTTTCTAATCCATTTATTAAAGTCCATTCCATGTTCTCTATTAAAAATCATTGACGAAATTTCACAATTAATTTGTAAATTACCACAATCTTCATTTGGAAAGACAAAAAAATTATAAGGTTTAGCAATATATTTTTCTTTGTTATTATCTTCTATTTTTAACCAAGTAACTAAACCAATTTGAATTATTTTAAATTTTTCTGAAGATAATTTTAATTTATTATATCTGTCAGATGGACTATCTAAAAAATTTCTAAAATTATTTGCAATTCCAGTTAATTCTAAATCAAAACTTATAAATGATGCTTTCTCAATATTTGATATTATTTCATTTTCTTTATCAAAATAATTATCAATTGTAATTTCCATTATTTTAATTCTAAATAACAATTTATTTTGATTTAACTATAATTATTTTTTTTATTTTAATTTTTATTTTGAAATAAAAAAATAAAAAAAAGAATTAATTAAACGTATCATTTAATTAAAGAGATGGTGAACATGCCAAAAACAAAAAGAACTTTTTGCAAATTTGTTTGTAAAAAGCATACAACTCATAAAGTAACTCAATATAAAAAAGGAAAAGAATCGACTAAAGCACAAGGAAAAAGAAGATATGATACAAAACAAAAAGGTTTTGGTGGACAAAAAAAACCAATTTTTAGAAAGAAAGCAAAAACTACAAAAAAAATTGTTCTTAGATTAGAATGTTCTGTTTGTAAAAGAAAGAGTTTATATAGAATTAAAAGATGTAAAACATTTGTTTTAGGAGGAACTGGTAAAGTTAAATCACAATATTAAGGGAAAATATTATAAGAAAAAAAAGAAAAATTAAAATAAAATTTTTTAATTTTTAAATAAGATGTTACTCTGAAATATTTTTTATTTAATTTTTTTATTTTTTTTAATTTAAATAAAATTAACAAATATGTATTATTATTAATATTAAAGTGATATTATTTATATTAATTCATATTTTTATTAATATAATCTCCTATTTTTGTTAAATTTAATTCATTTTCAATATATTCTTTTTTATTTTTTTTCTATTTTTGTTTTAATTTTGAAAAATTATTTTTTATCATATTTAATTCATTTAAAGTCTCTTTATAATCTTTTTCATATTTTTCTCTTTTTATTTTCTCATATTCTTTTTCTTGCATAACAGTAATTCTACTATTTTCATTTTGTTCTTTTAAACTAAATCTTTCATTAATTAATTCATCAATATTTTTTCTAATTTCACTAATTTCTTTACTTAATTCTAATTGTTTTGCTTTTTCATTTAAAATATTTAAATGTAAATCAATTTTACTTTTAATTTCATTTAAATCTGGTTTTTTTTCAACTTTAATTGTATTTATTTCAGTTGAAGGAGTAAAATAACTTAAAGCTCCAGTTAAAGCAGAAAAAAATGAATAACCTCCTTTTTTATTTGAATTTGATGATTTATTACTATTATCAGTTTTTACAGTTTTAATTTGTGGACTCTTTTTTTTCTTTTTCATTAATTTTTGATGATTTTGAATTTGATTTATAAATTTATAGGCATATATTGATGAAAGATAATAATAAAATTCTTTATTTACTAAAGATAAAGAAATAAATGAATTTAAATCAAGAAATTGGATTACACTTCTTAAATATGTTATTCTAAATTTTTTAATTTTTTTCTTTTGATGACTGTTTTTAGATGTATTTAATGATTCATTAGTGTTTTGTTTATTTATTGAATTTTCTAAACTCCTTAATGAATTTATTTCATTAATAATTTCTTTAGTTGATTCTAAAATTGACATTATCAAAAATAATTATTTCATATATAAATATATTTAATATTTAATTCAAAAATATGTAAAATACAAACAAAAAGAATAATAAAAGAATCAATCAAAAACAAAATCAAAAAAAAACTAAAAAATTTAAAATTAAATTTAATATCAAACAAAAAATAATAAAAACACAAACCAAATAAATAAAAAAAATATAAATATAAAATGTAAAAAAAACCATTCCAAAAATTAAGATATAAAAAATTTAAAAAAAAAAAATAAAAAAAAAAATATGCAACAACAACAACAACAAGCTCAAAAAGAAGATTCAAAAAAGGAAATAAATCTCATATGTGAAACAGGTTTAGGTTTTAGTCAAAGAGATAAAAATGTAAAAAGTCAAGAAGACAAAGGTCTGTTAGATTTCCGTGTAATAAAAAATGATGGTGACATAAAAAATATGAAACTATTAACAGATTTAAAAAATATAATAGCAAAACAATTACCAAAAATGCCAAAAGAATACATAGTAAGATTAGTATTTGATAGAAAACATGAAAGTATGGTAATTTTAAAAAGTAAAAAAAAAATTTTAAAAAAATTAATTTTTAAAAATATTAGAACCAAATGAGAAAGTATTAGGTGGAATATGCTATCGTCCAAATAGAGATCAAGGATTTATAGAAATAGCATTTTTAGCAATTTCTTCACTTGAACAAGTTAAAGGTTATGGAACAAGATTAATGAATAAATTAAAAGATCATTGTAAAGATCAAGGTTTACAATATTTTTTAACTTATGCTGATAATAATGCAATTGGTTATTTTAAAAAACAAGGTTTTAATATGGCATTAAAAATGCCTATGGAAAAATGGAAAGAATATATTAAAGATTATGATGGAGGTACTTTAATGGAAGCTTATTGTAATCCTATGATTGATTATTCTAATTTAAGTGAAATTATTAAAGAACAAAAAAATAAAATTAAAGAATTTGCTTCTAAATTTTTAAATGTTAAAACTAAACATTCTTTTTCTGAATTAGAAAAAGTTATTAAAAAGGAAAAATTGGAAAATTCTTATAAAAAAATTAAAACTGGTGATGATAAATACCAATATGAAATTAGTGAAGAATTATTTAATGTTATTCCTGGAATGAAAGAATCTGGATGGGAATATTCTGATTATAAAAAACAATTAGAAATTGAGAAAGAAGGAAATATTAATTTTATTACTCAATGTAGAAATATTATTAATAAATTGAAAAAAAATAAAAATTCTTGGCCTTTTAGAGAACCTGTTAATGAAGAACAAGTACAAGATTATTATAAGAAAATTAAAGAACCTATGGATTTACAAACATTAGAAAAAGGATTAGAAAGTGGAAATTATAAATCAAAAAATACTTTTGTTAAAGATTTAAGAAAAATATTTGATAATGCAAGAACTTATAATAAACCTGGTAGTATTTATCATAGATATGCTACTGCTTTAGAAAATTCAATTGAAGATGATATTAAAAATTTAAAAAATGAATAAAAAATAGAAATTAATTAAATAATTAAAAAAAATAATAAAAAAAAATTCAAATTAATATATATTTTTCCATAATTAAAACACTATATATAAAATTAGAAAAAATAAAAAATATATTATAAAATAAATATTTAAAATAAAAAATTCATATCTCATCATTATTAATAAAAGACCATCCAGGTAAAGGATTATTACAATAAATTTCATTACCTTCAGTATTATAAACATCATAATTATCATCATTAGCAAATAATCTAGGTCTATTATAAGTTTGTAAAGCTTTAGAATATTTTTTTATTTTAGGAGGAAGTACTTTTTTATTATAAACATCATCCCAATTAACACCTTTAAAATATTCATGTTCCTTAATTTCTAAAGCATCTTTTATTCCTCCTCCTAATCTTTTCAAAGGATCTTTTTGTAATAAATCCTTAAGTAAACAACTAGCATTTTTACTAATAAATTTTGGTATTTGTAATTCACCATATTCAATATTATAAAATATTTCTTCTCTTTTCTCAGTAAAAAAAGGAGGAATACCAATTAACATTTCATAAAATAAAACACCTAATAAATACCAATCAACTGCTTTTCCATGACCTTGTTTTTTTAACATTTCAGGAGCTAAATATGCAATTGAACCACAAAAACTTTTTGCACATTGACTATCATAAACACCTTCTTTACTTAAACCAAAATCTGTTAATTTACAATGACCATCTGAATCAAGAACAACATTATCTGGTTTTAAATCTCTAAAAATAATATCTCTTTTATGTAAATCTTCTAAAGCTAATAATATTTCACATAAATAAAATTTTGCTCTTGGTTCAATAAATTTTTTTTCATGATATAAATGCTTTGATAAATCACCACCTGGACAATAATCTAATATTAAAA
>JAEEGK010009031.1_pt1 | contig 23390 bp, 10 predicted proteins | sample 8958771 | NCBI WGS metagenome assembly JAEEGK01 (sample SAMN16246547, study PRJNA631951) | gut metagenome | biome: gut microbiome; feature: rumen; material: SC-attached | host: Bos | place: Iran: Karaj | collected 2018-10
AAGTATATAAATCATTATGGAATTTTAATTTTCATAAAATTTATTATCATAAAAATCAAACAAATTCAAATGATGAAAATAATATTGTTAATTTAGATGAAAAACAAGTGACACTTTTATTAAATCTTAATTATATTATGGCAACAAAAGAATATTTTGATTCTATTAAAGAAAATTATTTTGATTATTATATAAATAAAAGTATATGTATATTAAATAGTAGAAAAATTCAATATAATAATTATAAAATAATATCATGTAATAAAAAATATTTTACTAAAAATGAAATGAAAAAATTTCCTATTTTATATTTCAAACAATCTGATTTTAATTATACGTTTAGTTTAAATTATGAAGATGTGTTTGAAGAAAAACAAGATGAAATTTATTTTTTAATATATTTTGTAGAATCAAATACTTTGGGAATTTGGAAAATTATTTTTGAAAAAATATCATTTTAGTTTTAATCAAGATTCAAAATCGATTAAATTTTATTATAATATGAAATTAAATGAACAATATCAAAATAATAATAATAAAAATAAAAAAATATTATCAAATCTATATATAAAAGAAAATTCTAATGAAACATATATTAATATTATATTTGATGAAGAAATAAAAAAACCAAATAAAAAAACAATAATAAAAGAAACAATAAATTCTAACAAAAAAGAAGAAACAAAAATAATTAATAACAAAAAAGAAAATGAAATACCAGAAACTATTTTAGAACAATTTAAACCAGTATTAAAAAAAAGAAAAAAGAAGCCATAAAAAAAAACATTTGATATGAATAATTTATTATCGAAAAAAATGGAAAAAGAAAAAGAAGAAAATGAAAAAAAATTATTAGCAAGAGCAATAAATCTTCGTCAAATATTAAAAAACCGAAATTCCTTGAAAAAAGAAACCCAATAAAAAATCCAATATAAAAATCAAAGATGTAAATAATATAAAGTGCTTTATAAATAAACAAAGTGTAAAATTTTTTATTTTGAAAAAAATCTAAAATAAAATTTAAAATATAATTAATTAAAAATAAAATTATGAATCATTTTTAAGTAATTCCCTTCTTTCTTTAAATTGTTGTAAACTACTTTTAGTAAGTAACTTTAAATAATCAGGGCTTCTCATTAATTCAATAAGAACATAATATAAATGTTCTTCTTTTTCTAAATCAAAACTAAATCTTGCAGTTTTAATTCCTTCACATAAATAAATTAATTGTTGAGTATCAGGCATTTCAGTTAAAATTATTTTTTCAGGTTGTCCTTGTAAAAATCCTCTTACATAACTTCCAGCAATTAATACGAAAGAAACATAAAAAGTTAAAATTGAATATGAACTTGTCACTGAAGAAACTTTATCTGAAAATGTATGAAATTCTATTCCTTCATGATTATTATAACTTATATTTTTCTTTATTTGAAAATAACTCTCTGAATAACTTTTATTTGATAATTCATTTTCATTGTTTATTATTTTACAATTATGAAATGATAAGATTACATCTATTATTTTTTTATTATTTAATAAATCTATTAATTTTGGATGAGAACTTGAAGATAATCTTAAAGGAGAATAATAAAATTTATTTAAATTAATTTCAGTTTCATTACAATTATTAATGGCATTATATAATTTATTAAGAATATCAAATTTACATTCACTTGAATTATATTTATCATAAATAACATAATCTATATGTTTAATACTATCTTTATTTTCAGCAGGTTTAGGCCTTTGAAAACTATATTCATAATATAATTCAATTTTATCACTATTACTATAGTTAAATAAATTATCTTTTATTTTTTCAATATGTGGTTTAGCAATGTCCCAAACATGATCACTTGTATCACTCATATAAATTATTTGAATTTGATCATGAGGATAATTCTTCATATATGATACATTATATTTAAATATATTCCATTGAATTTTACCTGTGTCATTTTCATAAAACATATCTTCTATTCCTTCTATATGAGAATTTTCAAATAATGTATAATTACTGTATACATTATCTTTTATAAATGATATCTTTAATGATGTTTTTGCTCCTGTTACATTGTTTAATTCATTTATTGGATTTAAATTACTAAATATTAATAATGGTAATATTAATAATAATATTAATGATATCCATATTGTTGCTCCTAATGTTATTTTTTGAAATAAAGTTATTTCTAATCCAACTTTTTTTGTTTTGAAAAATTTCATATTACATAAAGTTAAATATATTGTATCATAAACACTTTCAAATTTTGCCCATTGAAAAAAATCTAATGAAGTTGTTGTAAAAGTCCAATCAATAGCAAGTTTAATTTCATATAAAAAAGGAGTATTTTTATATCCATTATAAATACCTGAATTAATTGAACTTTCACCTGATTTTAATATTGATTTCTTCTTCATATCTAATAATCCTTTTTGAATTTGAAATGATGAAAATGATAAATATATTATGTATAATATGTAAAATATTATTATATAGTTATTATCTAAGAAATTATTACAATTATCTGTTTGATCATATTTTTTTGAACAATAATATGTTCCTATTATATTGTAATTTCCTTTAAATGGTAAATAAAAAAATATTAATATATGAGAAAATAATGTTATTATTATATGAAGAATAAATTTGCCATATAATGGCATATTTATTTTTTCATGTTGAATAAATATTATTTTATAATTTTCATTTAATGTATCAATATATGTTAAAGGTATTTTAAAATTATATCTTAATTTAGTTTGTTCTATATATTTATTTATTATTTCTTTTTTTATTTTTTCATATTCATTTTGGGAAATTGGTTCATTTGTTTTTTTATTATATATTCCATATTTATATATTAAATTATTTCTATTTTGTCTAATATATATTATTCTATCACAAATAAGAAATATAACATGAATAATAAGAAAAATTACCATAATTCCACTAAATTGTTTTTGTTGTTCAATCACTGCTCCAAAAGTTTTATCTTGTTCCATACTAGTATAAAATAATATTAAATATAGTAATATTATCATATATATTGATGTATAATAAACATAATAATCACTTCCTGGTTTTTCATTTCTTATTATTGGAAATAAATTACATAAAAATTTATTATTTGGAATATAATCCATTCTTTTTGATTCAATTGAAATTTTAGAATTTGAACTTTCTGATTTTTTACTTTTTGAATTTTCACTTTTTTCTTTTTCTTCTATTTCTTCAATTAAATTATTATTATTATTATTATCTTTAAAAAGTCCTTCAGAATTTAAATCACAAGATTTATTTTTTTTAAATATATATTTCCTATTAAATTCAATAATTTCATCATCATTTTTTACTATAATATCTTGAGTTTTAATAATCCTTTCATTAGCTTCATATATATTTTCAATATCTTGTTCTCTTTCTTTCCAGAAACCCAAATTTATTAAAATAATAATTTGAACAGAAATAAAAATAATGACTAATCCATCATAAATAATATAATCAAAGAATTCTTTAGAAAAAGTAGAATCGAAAATTAAAATACCAAATTTATAGAATTCTAAAAATAATTTAATATCTTCTGGAATGAATAATTTAATAAAATCAAGTTGAATAATAAATTTTATAATTAATAAGAAAATAGAATATTTTAAACAAAAATTCCAATATAAACTTGTTGGTCTTTGATATTGAGGAAAAGCAAAAATAAAAATAGAAATAGGATAAACTAAAGTTAAAAAAGAACCTGAAATCATATGATTTAAAATCATTATTAAATAACATAAATAATTAAAATTTATTATAAAGAAATTTATTATATTTCTTATTATTGATATTAATAAAGTTGTTTTTTTTAAATATTTCTTAAATAATTCTCTTTCTTTTAAATCTTTAATTCTTTTAAATTTATCTAATGTTAAATCAATTTTTTTTTCTTTATTTTTTTTGTTTTTATTTTCTAAATCTTCATTATTATATTTATTAATAATATTATCTAAATTAATTTCTTTTTCTTCTTCTAAATTTTCATTTTCAAATGATTCATTTTTAATTTCACCATTTAAAATTTTTTTTATAATTTTAATTTCTCTTTTTTTATAACAACTCATATCTAAACTATTTAATTCATTATCAATTAATTCTTCCAAATATGATTTACTATAAGTTTTTCCTTTAATCATATCTCTTTCATAATAAATTTTTCTATTTTTTTCAACGGAAAAATAATTAGAAGAATATTTATTTAAAAATAATAAAATTTTAGTTAAAAATCCACTTAAAATATAATTTTTAATTTCTTCTCTAACAATATTTTCTTCAATAATTAAACTTCCTCCAGTAATAACACTTATATTATCATCATCTTTTTTTTTATTATCTAATAAATTTATTGGTTTTTCATCATTAATATGACTTAATTTTTGATTCCAATCTTCAAGAGTTTTTTCTAATGAATTCATTGCATTTTCCATTCTTATTCTTCTTAATATATTTTCATTCATTTTTTCTACTCTTTTATTATTAAATTTAAAAGTATTCATCATTTGTCTTTTTTTTATTTTATCTTTTTTAGTCATTAAATATGTTAAGTAAAATTCTTGAAAATCTTTTGATGAATACATTAAAACTTGTAAATTTATTAAAACTAAAGTTATTACTTTCACATATATTAATGTTAATCCATCTGAATTTATTTTTATATTATTATTTTCATATTTTATTATTTCTGTTAATCCAATTATTTTTTCTATTTTTTCTGTGATTGAATATTTTCTTAAATTTATACTTATTGGATTTTGAATAAATAATTGAAGGAAAATATCTGATAAAAGTATAATTCTAATGTTTTTTCTTATTTGATTTGGATAAGAAAAATATGTTCCTATTATTAAATTTGATGATTCCATTAAGAAAAATAAAGAAAATATAAAATATGTTGCTGATATTAATCCACTTATCATCATTGATATTAATATTATTATTACTATTATAAAATTGTGAAATGAAAGATATAATATTGATCTTATTTTATGAAAAATATTTATTTTTTTTATTTTTTCTCTTATTTTTGATTTTTTTAATATATTTTTTAAAGGATTTAAATCTTCATTTTTATTATTATTATTTATTTCTTTATTTATTTTTATATCTGTATTAATTTCATTATTATCTTTTTCAGGCATATTTTCTAATATTTCTTCTTCTTTAATCTCTTCTTTTTTATCTTTATTTTTATTTTCTTCAATTAAATTTTCATTTAAAATATAATTGTCATTATTATCATCATCGACATTAAATTTTTTTTTAAAACTTGAAAAATCATTTCCTAAATAAATCCCAAAAGAATTTTTCAAACAAGTAGAATAATCAATAAAATCATTATAATTCATATTTTTAACACAATTAACGAGCTTTTTCTGTTTAGACAAATTATAATAATTAATTTTATCAGTTCCATTATTTTTTTGTCCAATATTAACAACATTTTGATAAATACTAAAAGAAAATAAATCTAAATAAATATAAATTAAACTAATTAAAATAAATTCAAACCAAATAGATTTTATTTGATTTTTATCAATTCCAATTCCAAAGAAAAAACCCCAAATATAATAATTTTGAAATTTAAATTTATTAAATAATTTTTCAAACCAAGGAAAATTTAATTTTTCATTTATTATTTTTAATATTTCTAAATCTGGATCTGGATCAGTTTTTTCTGTCATATTTGTTATAAAAAAAATACTTTGTATTATAATAGAACAAACTAAAAAATTCATTAGAACATAATATTGATAAATATTTTTTTTTTTGAAAACAAAATAAAAAGAAATTATAATATAAATATATGAAATTATATTTGCTTTTGATAATGAAGTACATAATAATAAAAATAATATTAATTCTTCAATTATATTTTTAAATCCTTTAATTATTGTATATGAATTATTTGAAGATTTTAATTTTATTTTACTTTGTGAAGCTCTTTCAAAAATTTTTCTAAATTTTTCTTTTATTAAAATAAAACCTTTTTCCAAATCATTTATTTCTTTTTTATTTCTTATTGCAATAGATGAAGTTCTAGATTTTGATATTTCTGAAAAGAAAGATTCTTCTTCTTCATCTTCATTTTTTTCTTTTTCATTATTAATTTTATTGTTAATATTATTTGATATATTTTTATTTTTTTTTATTAAATTATTAATTTCTCTTTTTTCTCTTTTCAAACTTTTAATTTTTCTTTTTATTTCAATTGTTTTCTCAATACTATAATTTTGTAGTCTTTGAATATAAACATCAAAAGAAATTAAAGCAAAAAGGAATAAATGAAATTTAATAGTTTTTAAAATACTATTTTTACTTATATTAATATAAAAACCAATTAAATATGAAATTGCACTAATATAATCTTCTATATCTTTAGATAATATTTCTTCTAAATGTTTATCACAATTATTTCCTTCTGAATCACATTTATGTTGAATTATATAAAAAGTTGAAAATGAATAAACTAAAAAAATATATATTTCACTAAATAATAATAATATTTTAAAAATTAATGAACGATAATATTGATTTGATTCTATATGACTTGGTAATTCAATTTGAGAATATCTTATTAATTTAGATAAAAAAAAAGTTTTTTTCACAAGGAAATTATTTAAGAGTTTTATATTCTTGTAAAATAATAATAAAAATGATATTCCAAATATACTTATATAAAATGTCATTGCTAATGAAATATCATAATTTGTTATTATTAGGCATACTGATAAAAACAAAAGTAAGAAATAAAATTTTGTAAGAAATATTATTGCTTGAAATAATTTATATTTTATTTCATTTTCTGATATCTTATTTTTTACTTCTGATAACTTTCTTTCTTCATTTTCATCATTTTTATTTTCTTCATTATCAATAATTAATTTATTATCTTTTAATTCATCAATTAATTTTATATCTTCAATAATTTTAATTTCTTCTTTTTTTATCTTTTTATTTTTATTGTCTTTAAAATTTATTATTCTATTTGTTTCTCTTAAAAAAAGAATAGAAAGAAAATTTAATCCAAAATGAGGAATAAACTTAATAGGTAATTGTTCTTTATAATGAATAAAACCAATAGGAACAAAATGATCTATTATAAATTTGGGAAGAAAAGTTTTATATATTTCATCGAAGAAATCTTTAATTATATCAATTCTTGAAAATTGATAAAAATAAACTAATAAAGTATTTATTGCACAATACATTAAAAAAATCCAATTTGCAAATTTATTTAAATTTTTCTTTTGTTGAATTGATGTTAAGAAATCATATAAAATAAATAAATAAATGAAAAGTTTAAAAAGAAAAAGAAGATTAATTTCAAAAGTACATAATAAAATAAAACAAAGAACAATAATAATCCAAATATATAATTCTAAAAAAATATTTTTAATAACATTAAAAACTTTAGTGAAAATATTATTAGAAATATTATTATTATCTTCACTTTCATTTTCTTCTTCTTTTGATAATTTTTTATATACTTTAGAATTAATTAATTGATATTGAATATATAAACAATAAATAGCTAAGAACAATAAAATCTCAATTGAAGTTTTTTCTATATTTTTACTATAAGCAATAAATAATTTAATTATATCTTTATCAAATTTTCCAAAAACTTTTAATAAATCAAATACATATTCAACTATAAAAATTAATTCTACTAATATCATTATATATAAACAAGAATTTTCAAATTTTTTAGGAGATAATAATTGAAATATAAAAAATATTACTAATAAAACATGTGTAAAATTTACAAATTGATTTGCTACAAAATACATTGATACAAGAGTTAATTTATCTATATTCGAAAAAATTGTATTTAAAAAAATATTTTTAAAAGAAATAACTTTTTTTTCCTTTTTATCTTTTTCAATTAAAGGAACATTTAAATTATTATTATTTTGAATAATATTATAATCTTTCTTTTTTTCTTTTTTTTCTTCAATATGTCTAACAAGAGAATAAGAAAATATATACATAAGAAAAAGAACAAAAAATAAAGAAGAATATTCAATTCTTTGATCAAATTCAAATTTAATTAAACCAATATGTTCATTTTTAATTTTATCATTTAAATTAGAAGGAGTATAATAAACAAAAGGAATATTAGAATAATGAATCATAATAATAGTATAATATAATGAAGGAAAAGCAAAAATTTTAGTAATAAACACATTATTTGAAGTTTTAGTATATAAAAAACTTACACATAACCAAAATATTAATATTAAAGAAGCATAATTTCTATAAAAATATATCCAAAATATTACTCCAAATCTAGTAAAATGAAGAACGAAACTTGGACTTGATAAATAATTTTTTATAAATAATAATATAGATTTAAAAGTTGATTCTTCTATAATATTTTTATTTTTATCATTTTCATCTATTATTATTTCTTTTATTTCTTCTTTTTTAACTTCAGAATTTATTAATTTTATAGATGTGATTAATAGTACAATACATATATTTGATAAAATATATCCTATCCATAAGTTCATATTATCTATTGTAAAATCTCCATTCATATTTTGAATTCCTAATTTTTGAATTATTTTAAGTAAATTATTATCCGGATAAAATTTATAAATGTTAAAATAAAAAGTAAATAAATTTAAAATGATAAAAGTGAATAATTCAATTATTGAAATAAAATTAAATATTTTAATATTACATATTTTATTACAATCAAAACACCATAATAACATAGGAAAATTAATTAAAATAATGAAAGCTAAACTTAAATATGAAATACTAAAACAAGAATATACAGAAATAAAAAGAAAATCACACCAAAGAATAAAACTAAAATATTGATAATATTTATTTCTATTAATTTTTTCATTTAAATCACTTATATATTTTTTAGAAATTTTAGTGATTAAAATTGATATTATTGAAAAAATAAAAATTGTTCCATCAGGAACAAAAGTAGTTAAAATATAAAAAGTATCTTTTTCATTTTTTTTAATTGCAATTCCTAATTTAATCATTAATTCAACATTAAAAAGATCTTTTACAATTAAACATATTCCTTTAAAAATAGAAGATAAAATAGAATAAATTAAACATAAAATTTCTAAAATAAATTTTTTGTTTCTATTTTCTTTTGAATTACTTAATAAGAAAAATATAGAGATAATACCAAAAATATAATAAGGAATATGTAAATATGAAAAATTGGGACAAGGAAAAATTAACAATAAAAGAGCAAAAAAATAATCTTTAATATTATAAGAAATTTTTATTGAACCTGAGAATTGATTTGAATCTAAATTTCTTAAATTTTTATTTTCATTAGATTCATTTGAAAATCTATTAACAGATTTATTTATAATTAAATCATCATCTGATTTATTTATTCTTGAATTATCTTCAATCATTTAAATAAAAAATTAATATTTAAAAAAATAAATAAACTAAAAAATATTATTTTAAGATAAATATATTTTTATCCTAAAATAAAATTTGCATTAATAAATAATTTATGAAAATTAAAATTTTATAATGTCATCATTTTATACAAATGCATCAAATATAAATAAAAAATGTGATTATTTTAAAAATTGGATAGAAGAAACTTTTTTACCATGTGGAATAATTTTTACAACAAATTCCTCAAAAGAAATAATAAAAAAAAATAATTTAACTCCAAGTCAATTTATGAGACCATTTGGAGAAATAAATAATTTAGAAATTAAAATAAAAGATTTTGAAAAACAAATAATAAATAATTTTAGATTTGATTTTTTTGACAGTGAAAATTTTCATAAAAATAAAAATAATATTTCTATTTATTTAAATAATTGTATTTCTTATAATGAAAATATACCAAAATTTTCTATTGGAAAGAATCAATTAAATAAAAATAATTATGGTAAATTTATTGATAATCAAACTTTTTTTTCAAATGGTTATTATAATGACTTTGAAAAAATAATATTCGAATATTGTTATTTCGATGAAAATGAATTTTATCAACAACCATTATTATTTATTTATATTATTGATATTAATGATGATAATAATTCAATTAAAGAAATAAAAAATAATTTCCCTTATTTATTAAAAGAAATTTATGATACTGATATGATTGATATTATTATTATTTTAAATGATAAAAGTGATAAAAATAAATTTGAAAGTAATATTCAAATAAAAAATAATAAAATTGAAAATATTAAAAAAATTTATAAATGTAAAGTTATATATTTAGAAATTAATAGTTGTGATAATCCTAATAATGATCATTTTGATTTTTTTTTTAAATATTTTCATAAAATTGAATTTTATAGTAATGATTATAAAAAACAAAAATTAGGACAATTTATTTCTGAAAATGAAATTAATATATTATCACAAGAAATATATACTTTTTTTGAAAATGATTTTAATAAGAAAATAAATAGAAAAATATTAAAACTTGAAGAACATAGTAAAATAAATTTTCTGAACCATTTATTTGAAGACATTAAATATTTTAATAAAATTACATTTATAGGAGCTAAGAAAGCAGAATTAACTTTAGGAATAATATTATTTTATTTAAGAAAATATAGAGAATCATATATTCATATAAAGTCATTATATAAATTCATTAAAGGAAATAATAATTATAAAAAATTAGAAATATCTTTATTACAATTTAAAACTTTGCTCAAATATATTAAAATCATTAATAAACAAAAAGTTAATAAAGAAGAAATAATAGATTCATACGTTCAAAATATAAATATATATAAAACAAATCCTGAAATAAAAATAAATATAGAAGCAATAAGATCATTATTAATAAATATAAAAATGTTTGAAGATTCTTTTAATTATAATGACATAAATTTATTTTTAGCATTTATAGCTAATCAAAACAAAAAATTTAGAGCTTTTGAAAATAAATTTCTATATGCATTAATATTAGAAAAAACAGGTTATTATTATTTATTTACATTAAAACCAAAAATAAGATTTTTTGCACAACATATAATAACTTGGTGTCCAAAATATTGGAATTTATATTTAACAAAAGATAATACTGAAATATATTTTAAATATTTATTATATTCTTTAGGAATTCTTTGTGATAATTTTCAATTAAATGAAATGTCAAATGAAAATATTAAATTTAGTTTTTTAATGACTAAAAAATATCTTTTATTAAATTTAATTGAAAGTTGTCATTATGTTAAATATGAAGAAGGAATTATTTATTTTTATTTAATTTTACTTAAATTATATAAAATACCAGAAAACTTAATTTTAAGTAATAAAGAAATTAAAGAAAAACAAGAAGAATTTTTAGAACTTTCAACTCAAATAACTAAATTTATTTATAATATAAAATTCCCAATTGATAATTCTGATATAATTAATTTTGATAAATCTTCAATTTTAATTATTACAAAAAGAGAAGATGATATTTTACAAAAAAATTATAAAACAGATTTTTATAATAAATTTAAAAAATATATTCATCCACAAATAAATATTGTTTATTCATTATTATCAGAAAATGATTTATCAAATTTTAAATATATTGATAAATTAAGTAATAATGAAGAAACATATAATTATTTCATAAAAAAAAATATAGAAGTAAATATTAATGAAACAATAAAAGTAAAATTTAATTTTACAAATCCTTTTCCTATATCAGATAAATACAAATCAATAACTTTTATTTTTGATAAAGAAAATTTAGTAGAATGTGAAAAAAAAAATATATCTCTTGAAGGATTAGAAAAAAAACAAATTGAACTTTCAATAAAATTCATTGAAAAAGGTAAAGTTTCAATTATTGGAATTTCATATATTAGAGCAGATATTCATATAATAAAAAATATATTTGATTATAAAATAAATACAAATTTATATAATCAATTAAAAGAAGAAATAAAAACTGAAAATAAGAAAATTAAAAGAAAAAAATTTTCTGAATATAATATTTTAGATAATAAGGATAAAAGAGTAAATTATTCTTTTGATATTTTAGATTATAATTCTAATATTAATATTAATATTGCTAATAATGAACAAATTATTAATTTTTATCAATTTGAAATTTATTTTATTCCAATTAAACTTTTAAATAATTCAAAATATAATATTAAGAAATTTTCTATTTTTTTTGAATGTGAAGAAAAAATTTTAATTCCTAAATTTTTCTATAATAATGATATTGATTTAAGAAAAGAATGTATTATTTATATTCCTATTATTTCTTTAGAATCTGGGAAAAAATTTTTAAATATTGTTTTTAAATTTGAAGATAAAAAAAATGATATTGAAGTTAAAAAATTTGTTCTAGAATTAAATATTATTCAATCATATGATATTGATTGTTTTGATTTTTTTCTAGGAAAACAATCTGATATAATTAAACAAAAAATTATTATTAAAGTTTCTACTTTGAATAATCAATTAATTAATAAAGATTTATTTAAAGAAAGAAATAATATTTTTATTCCTCAAAATTTTGAAATTCATAATCAAGAAATTAGTTTTCAAAATAATAGTTATACCAATGAAATAGAAATTAATTATTTTATAAATCAATTAAATTTAAAAAAAGAAGAGAATAATTTTTTTGAAAATAATAAATTTGAAGAACAATATAATAATAAATTTATTAATAATTTTTTCAAATCAATAGAAGAAAAAAATATTGTGTTCCGATTTTTTTTAAATGATAAAGAAAATAAAACTAAGAATTTATTATATATATATAATATAAAAAAAATAAATAATCAAATAAAAACTCCTTTAAGTTCTTTAAGACATATAATAGAAGCTCATTTAAAAATTTCATATAAAATAGAAGATTTAAATGAAGAAGAAAAATATATTTCAATATTTATAACTTTTAATTTAAGAAATTTTAATTCTTTTATAAATAATAAATTAATGGAATTGACAATTGGAATAGAAAATTTAATAGATAATGAAATTGAATGGATTGGAATTAAAAATTATATTATTAAAGATTTAAATAAAAATAAAATAAATATATCATTTCATTGTATAATATCAAATAAATTAAATAAAATAATTATAAAAAAAATAGAAGATCAATTAAATAAAATTTATATTGAAATAGTAACAAATGAAAAAGATAAATTTAGAAGTAGTAATTATTATAGTTCTTATTTAACAAAGAAAAATTAATATAAATTAATATAAATTAATATATTAAATTATTTTTTAAACTATTTTCAATGGGGAAAAAAATAATATACACTTATGAAGAAAAAAAACATTTCCTTTATTCAACATCAAATTTAAAAGAATTGATAGAATCAATAATTGATGAACAATGTCTTGAATTAAATGAAAATGAAATTATTGGAATTTATGAATTAAATGATAATCCTATTAAGAATGAAGAAGAATATCAAGAATTTTTAAAAAACGAAGATTTAAAATTAAAAATTAAAATCGAAAAAAAAGATGAAAGAGAGTTTTTAAATGTTTTACAAAAAATAGATGAAAATGAATCTATTGAAAATATCAAAGATAATGATAAAATATTTGAAGAAAATGATGAAAACAATAATAATGATAAAATGTTTGAAGATGAACAATTAAATAATAATAATAATGATAAAATGTTTGAAGATGAACAATTAAATAATAATAATAATGAGAAAATGTTTGAAGATGAACAATTAAATAATAATAATAATGAGAAAATGTTTGAAGAGGAAAAAATAAATGATAAAATATTTGAAGACAATGTAAATGATGATTCTAATAATTTTAATATTATTAATTTTGAGAATGAAGATAATGAAAAAAAAAATAAAAAGTTGAATAATTCTTTGCTTGAAAATATAAATAAAAAATTTGATGATTTAATGAAAATATTTAATCAAGAAAAAGAAATTAGAAAAAAACAAATGGATGATTTAAAAAATTATCACAGAAAATCAATAGAAAATTTGGAAAAAAAATTGAATGAAAAAAATAATAGTAGTTGGGATAATGATAATATAACGGTTTTAAATAATAATATTTCAAATATGATTTCTCAAAAATTTTCTTCAATTCAAAATACCTTAATAGAAACAATTATTAACAATAACAGTCAAATAAACCAATATTTTAAAAAGATTGATTCGAAGATTGATGATTACTTAAATATTAATCATAATCAAAAAGAAAATAATAATAATAATAATTATGACAAAAATTTGAAAAATATATTTTCAGAAATTCAACAATTAAAAAATTATAATTATGAAGCTCAATTAAATAATTTCATTGAAATAATAATAAATAGAATTGATGACATAAAAATATATATTAATTCACAAAATGAATCATTAAAATCAGAAATTAATGAATCAATTAAATTATTAATAAATTCAGATAATAATTATAAAAAAGGAAATAATAATAATAATAATAATAATTATAATAATAATAATAATGATAATTATAATACTAATTATAATAATAATAAAAACTTTTATCAAAATAGAAACAAAAATAATAACAATAATAATAATTATAATAATAATAATAACTTTTATCAAAATTACAATACATATTATAATAAAAATAACAATAAAGAAAAAATGGAATACAATAAAAACTTTAATTCAAATAATAATAATTATAAAAATAATAATAATAATCAAAATAACAATAATAAACCTTATAAAGCAGAAATCAAAATATTAGATAATAAAAAAAAACCAATATTAAAAGATATGATAGAAAAAAAAGAAACAATAAATTTAGAAATAAAAAACACAGGTAATTTACCGTTACCGGGTAATTGTTATATAAAAGGAGATTCAAAAAATTTTTTTATTAAAAAAGAATTTTTAGGAAAGGCAATTTCAGTTAATTCTAGTTTTAATTCAAAATATAGTATAATGTGTAAAAATAGTTTTAATCCTTCAAATATACAAGATTTAGAAGTTGTATTATGTGATTCAGAAGGAAATAAAATAAATTCTCTTAAAATTCAATTAGAAATTCAAAAGCCAGAAGAAGATTCTTCTAAATTTGAATTTAATTCAAAATATATTAGTGAATTTATAAATGATAAAAACAAAAAAGAAGATGAAAAAAAAAGAATTATTAAAGAAAATGAATATGAGAATATTAATAAGAATAAAAATAATAACAATAAAAATGACAATTATAATATTTTTCATGAAGATGAAAATGATGAAGATGAAAATTCTGAATCTTCTTATTTTATGAAAAATTTGGAAAAACTTCAAGAATATTTTTGTGACAAAAACATAGAAGAATTAAAGGATGCTTTAAAAAAAAGTAAGGGAGATTATGAAAAAGCATTGGATCTTTTAATTGAAAACTAATTAAATATTATAAAAAAATAGAAATAAATTTTTTAAAATAAATTAAAAGAAAAATAAATTAAAATAAAAATATAAAAAAAAAATGTTACGTGAACTTAAAGAATCATTAAAACATGAGAAAACTCCAAATAAAAATAAGAAAGAAAAAAATAAATTAAATTATTATTATACAATATCAAATAATGCTTTAACAAAAAATACTTCAAGAGAAAATACTTTTTTATCAAGTGAAGACTTATTATCAAATACATATAAATCATCAAATTTAAATAGTAATAAATATTCCAGTGCAAAAAATAATGAAAAAGGAAGAATAATATTTAAAGATAAATTATTAAATAATAATAATATTATAAATAAAAATTTACATTTTAATACCAATTCTAATTCATTAAATAATACAATTGAAAATGAAAGTCATTTAATTAGATCAACAACTCCTTATAATAAATATAATATTAATGATAGTTTTAGAAACAAAATAAAAAAATCAAATTCTAAAATTAAAAATATAAAAAAAGAAAGTACAAAAAATTACTTTGATTCAATTGATGTAAATATTCCTTTAAAATATAATAAACATTATTATAATACTGTTAATACTGATATACAAAATTTAGAAGGAATAATAAATTCAATTAAATTACAAAATTTTAATAAATTTCAAGATGAAATAGAATTAAAAAAAGATAAAAAGAATAAATTAGAAAACTCAATTTCAATTTTGAAATCAAAATTAAATATGTATGGTAACCAAAAAAAAAATATTAAACAAGAAGATGCAAAAAATTTACTTTTAATAGAAAATATGAAAAATATAAATCAAAGATACAAAAATATTAATGAGAATATTGAAAAAAATAAAAGAGAAATTCCAATGTATAAATCACAAATAGAAAAATTAAAAAATGAAACAATTAAAATTAATACTCAAATAATTGAATATAAAAGAGAAATTAATTTATTGAAAAATCAAATTCAAAAATTAAATAAAATGATCAATGATAAAAATAAAGAAAAAGATAATTTTAGACCTGCTTTAAAATTATTGAATAATCATATCAATAATTTAAAACAAAAAATTAAAAGTTATGATATTGGAAAAAGTGATTTAATGATTAATCTTTCTAATTTAGCTGAAAAAGGTGTTGATTATAATAAATAAAATTGATTTTTTCTTTTATTTATTTCTTATCCATTCATCCTTTTTTATTTATTTAATTTACAATTTAGGTTTATTTTATTATTTTTAAATAAATTTATTATTTATTATTGTTTAAATTAACTTGTTATTAAATTATCATTTATTATTTAAATTCAATTCTTTAATAATAATTTTACTTAGGGAATATGATTAAATTAAATGTAATTGATAATTTTGTATTATCTATAATTAAAATATTAAGTTTGAAAATATTATTATTTAAATTTAAAAAAATAAAATAATGAAAAATAAAAATATTCAAATAGAAATAGAAAAAAAGAATACAAAATTAAAAGCCTTAAATAAAAGATTAGAATATTATATGAATTTAAAAAATACATTAAATAACAATTTGGAAGATTCTTTAAATGAATATAATAATTTATGTGAAGAATTAAAAATAAAAGAAAATGAAGAACAAAATATATTAAAATATAAAGAAGATTATAAAAAATATAAATTATTAGAAAAAACAAAAAAAGAACTTTTAATTAAACTTTCTCAAATTCAACAAGAGCATATTGTTATTAAACAAACTTATAATAATTATATTGAAGAAAGAAAAAATTTAGAATTAAAAGAAATGAAATTAAAAAATAAAAATGAAACTTTAAAACAAACATTAAATGAAATAAAAAATAATATAAGTGAAAGAATAAAAGAAAAAAAAGATTTAGAAACATATTTAGATAATAAAATAAAAGAAGAAGTTACTTTAAGACATTATTTTGAAGAAAATTTCAATAAAATAAGTGATAAACAAAATATAAAAAAAGAAAAAATACAAAAAGATAATAGTACTCAAAGTAATAATTTTTCAAATCAAAGTGATTTTAATTCAGAAGAATATAATGAAAACAATTTAAATGAAATATAATTATATTTTATTTATTTAAAAATATAATTTAAAAAAAACCATTTTAAACAATTTTTCATATTTATAAAATTAGCAACATTTAAATTTCTTATTTTTATTTTAAAAAATAACTCTTAAATTCTAAAAATTTGGAACAATAAAATTTTTATAATAAATAAATTATTTATTTTAATTTTTTTTTATTATTTTTATATTTATTTTATTTTTGATTTATAAAATGTCATTAAAAGAGAAAATAGAAGAATTTATCAATCAAAATTTTAATTTTTATCAAAATGAAATGTTTGAAATTGAATTAACGTTTTTAAATAACTTTCCTATTATTTATGATGATACTGGTTTTATATATGTAATTTTAGATAAAACAATTGATTTAATGAATAAAAAAGAAAAAGATTTAAAAGTAAAAATAATTAATTCTCATTTTGATATTTTAATATTTAAAAATTTAAAAAATGGAATTTCAAATATAAAATTTAATTTCATTTGCATAATAAAAGAATTAAAAATAATAGAAGAAAAAGAAAAAAATATATTTGCAAATTATTTAAATATTTATAAATTTGATTCAATAACTAATAACTTTAAAAAATTTATTTTTTCATATATAAAAGAAAAAGTAGATGATAATAGATATAAAAATATTTTTCCTCATTGGATATTAACACCAGAAATGATAAAAAATAAAATAATGCCAAAATGTAATTTTACTTTAGAAAATATTTTATTAGGAAATAATTCTATTAATCAAACAATAAAAATAATAAATATAAATAATGAAAAAATTCATTCATATAATTTAATGGATTATATTAATAATATAAATGGAGTTATTTCACCTATTGAAATTGACCCTTTAAAAGTAAATAATGAAATATTTAATGATGAAAATAAATATAAAGAAATTTTTTTAAATACTTTTGAAATTCAAATTAAAGAAAATTTTAATGAAAATAAAAGTTTAATTGATTTAAAAGAAAAATTAATAGATGAAATTCCTGAAAATATAAAATCAATCATTGAAAAATATGAAGGATTTAAATTTAATAAAAAAATGTTTGATGATTATTATAATAAAAAATTAGCTCAAAGTAATAATAATAATTTTATGAATGATGAAGAAGAAGTTGAGATTAAAACAGAAAAAACAAATTATAAAAATGAAATAAATTTTAATGAAAATAATGAAATTAACACCAAACCAAAAAAAAAAAGAAAAAAAAAATTTTTTAAAACATTCATCAATAAATAATTTAATATTATAAATTTTTTTGATAAAAAAATGATAATTGATTTTTTTTTATTTTAATATATTATTAGAAATATATTAATATAAAAAAGTATTTTTAAAAAAAAAAATAAAAAAACATTATTTATTTTTTTTCATTATTATTATTTAAACAATGTTTTATTGTTGAATTAAAAGTTTTTGTATTATTAAGAGAAGAAGTTGAATTTCTATTTAAATTATTATAACTTTTTAAATGAATTAAATTTTTTTTTGCTGTTTCATTTAGACTTTTTAATTGTTGATTAGGTTTATTATTTTTTTTAATTGTTTTTTTTTTAATTTCATTTTTTCTATTTATTATATTTTTATTATTATTATTTTCATTTATAAATTTCTCACATAATTTTCTTTCTTTTTCATTTAAATATTCTTTTATATTATTATATTTCTCTAAAACATTTTTTTGAAAAATCTCTTTTGTTAAACAATATTTTTTTTCTATTCCATTAAATATATTTTTCCATAAATAACATTCTGTCTTATTATTTAATATTAACTCAGAATCATTTTTACTTTTATAAGAATCAATAAAGTTATTATAATTATTATTAATTTTCAAAATTTCATTTTTAGAAATTAATTTTAATTTCTTTTTACTTAAAATAACAATTTTTTCAAAAAAATTTTTCAAAAATTTTTTTTTGGCGTGGTTTTGATTTCTAATATAATTTAACTTTAAATGATAAAGAGATTGTATATCAAAAATTTTTTCTAAAAATAATTGAAATTCCAATTTAATCATATTATAATTAATATTTAAAAAATAATCATCAGTATAAAAAATAAAAAAATCCTTTTTTAAATTTTCAAAAGTATTATTATAAAAATAATCTTCATCATCGTAAAAATCATAAAATTTATTTTCAAAATTAAAAGAATTAACTGAATTAAAAGAAGTATCAGTAATTTTATTTTCTAAAGTAGAATCTTCTTTTATTTTTGGACTAATAATCATATCATCTTGTTCAATATTTTTTTCATAATTTTTATCTATTATTTTTTCTTCTTTTAATAAAAAATTTTCTTCAAATTTATCAAATAAATTTTTCGTTGAATTTTCCTTTATATTACTTTCATATTTTACTGATTTTATATTTTTTTTTTCTTTTAAAGAAGTTGCTAAAATTTTATATTTTTTACTTGATATATTATTTTTATTCATTAAATTTTTTTTGTTTGACAAAAAACTGTTTTCTTTTGTTTTTCTTGTGTTTTGATAATCTGTAATTGTATATTCAGAATTATTATTTTCATTATTATTTATATTTATCATACTATTATAAAGCAAATTTTTTTCATTCATATTATTTAATTGAAAAATACCATCTTCACAACTTTTATTATGTCTTAATTTTTTACTTATTTGTTTTCTTTGTTCTGAAAGAACTGTATTTCTATTTTCATCAAAATTATTTTTATTTTCTTGTTTTAAAGAACAATTAATTTCTCTTGGAGAATAATCGCCTAATTTATTTTCTAAATATTTTGGTTTTTTAGTATTTGAAGTATTCAAATGACTTTTTTTCTTAGATATATTTATTTTCACTCTTTGAGTTACTAAAGATATATTATTATCTTTATTTTTATTTTTTGATGTATTTTTATTTTTCTCATTTTGGTATATTGTTTTTTTTATATTATTTATTTCATTTAATTTAATCCATTTAGTTTCGTTATTACTCATTTTATATATTCATAAATAAAATAATTAAATTTAAATTTTAATTAATTGTATTAATTATATTATTCAATAATAAAATATTTATTTATAGAATTAATTACCTAAAAAAAATTATATTTTTGCTTTATTATTATTTATAATATCAACTGAAGGATATCTTTTCCCTTTTTTTATTTTTCTATTTTTCAATCTATAATCTAATAATTCTTCAATGTTTTTATCAGAATTAATTACATCATAATATTTACTATAATATTTTATATGATTTGCTTTATTTAACATTTGTTTTTCATTTTCATTTTCTTCAATATATTTATCTAAAGTTAACATATCAAAATTTTTTAATGTATAATTTATTTTATTTTGTGTTTTACATATATTTTCTTGTTCTTTTATTAATTTATCTATAACATTATTATATAAATTTTTCCTTTGAATTAAATGCTTATTAATAGGAAAATTGCCAAATTTAATTTTAGGTTTATTTTGTTTTTTTTCTTCTGAAAAATTAAAAGTCTTTATTACACTTTTAAAATATTTTTTATAATTATTTCTCTTTTTCTCACTTTGATGTTCAGTAGAAGTTAAAGTTAAATTATCGGAAATAGTTTTAATATTTTTTTTTTCTAAATCAATAGTTTTACTATTTAAACTACTATTTTCTTTTAAAGTATGAATATTTAAATTACTATTTTTTAAATTATTATTTTTACTTTTATTATATTTCAATTTTAATTTTAAAGTTTCTTTACTCAAAATTTTAGGAATGGAAGTAAAAGTATTTCTAAAATTAATAAGATTAGAATTTTCATAGTTTACTTTATTATTATTTCTGCTTAAATTTTTCCAATTACTATAACTTTTATCTTTAACAAAAGAATAATAATGTAAAAGAGTATTTTTTTTTAAATCTTGAATTCTATTAATCATAACTTTTTTTCTAGATTCAACCCAATGTAAATAATTATTATATATAGTTTTTTCTTTTAACATTTTTTTAAAAAATTCTAGATCAAGAGAAAATAATTCAACAACAGAAGAATAAACAGTAATATTACAAAAATAAGTCTCTTCTAAAGTAATATAATCATCTAATCCTATTACATCTCCATTTTTAATAAAAAATAAATTATATATTTTCTTTTCTTTATTAAATTCAATCATTTTATAATTTTGAGAAATTAAATCAATTAAAAATTTATTAAAAGAATCACCACCTAAATTTTCTATAATATTATTTAAATAATCATTATTTCCAATAATTTCAGCTTTTAATTCTCCTGATTTAATAAAATAAATTTCTTTTCTTTTTTCTCCTTCTTTACATAAGACAATTCCTTTATTTAAATTAAGAATTTTAAAGTAATTAAAATAATTAAATTCAAAAGAATCATAAGAATAATTATGAAATAATTTAGTAGAAGTAATACATTCAATATTATTTCTTCTAATTTTTTCTAAAGCATCTTTAATACAATTTTTATAAATATCTTTTTTTAAAACACCAAAATAACTTTCTTTTAAAGTTATTATTGTTGCAGTTCTTCTTTTTGTATCATCTTTTAAAGCAATATCACCAAAAGATTTTCCACTCTCTAAATCACAAATATTATGATATTTCCATAAAGTAAATAATAAACTATCACTTTCTTTTTTTATATTTATTGGAATTAATCTTTGAATATAATCTTCCCAATCTATTATTTCTCCAAAAAAATTATTTAAATTTGAAGTTAAAGTTGAATTTTTTTCATAATCTGTTATTTGCTTTAAATATTTTTCAGGTATTAATTTCTTATTTGACATAATTGATCTATGAATTAAATCATATTCACTATATAATTCTAAATTTTCTAAATATAAAATAAATTGCTCTATTGTTAAATACATTTTATATTCTATTGGAATTAATACTATTACTAGTCCTTGAAAAATTAAATAAAATTTATCTCCTATTTGTCCATTCAAACATATCACTGAATTTTTTGGATGAACTTCACATTGAATAAATAAGCATAATTTATTTAAAATTTCTTGTGGATCTGAAAAATTTTTCTTTAAATTTAATGTTGATATTAATCCTGGAAAATTACTTAAATAATGACGAATTATTAAATTCTCATTTTGAGTTCTTATTGCTTTTGAAAATATATATTTTAATACATTAAACATTTCACTTGTATTATTAAATGGTATATTTATTAAATTTATTCCTAATTCCATTTTATGATTTAATTTATCTGCTATTGCATTTACTATTTCATCCTTTGATTTTCTCTTTACTTTCACATTTATTAATGTCTTTTTCCTTAATAAAGGCTTTTTCATTTTTTTAATAATAATTAAAATTTCATTTATAGAAATTTAATAAAAATTCAAAAAAAAACATTAACTGATATTAATATAATATTCATTTATAAAATTGTTTTATTATTTTATTAAACCCTATAATAAATATTCTTCACTTAATTATCTTCACTATTAATTAATATAATTATGAAATATAAAAAAAACTAATTAAAAAACCTTTCCAAAAATAAAAAAAATAACATATCAAAAAATGAAAATATGTATCTTTATTAGAAAATAATGGAAATGAAATCAAAATATTTTCTAGTAATTAATTTCCCTGATCCTTTATTTTTTTTTATTTTTTTTCTCTGATAAAAACATTTTAATTTCTATCTCTTTTTTCATACCATAAGACTTCTGTTTCATTTGAATTATTCATATTTATATTATCTTCATTTAAATCAATATTTCATTAATTGAGTAACATGTCCTTTTTTAGTAAAAGGATTTTTAATATCCATTTCATCAGGAGCTTTAAGGATAAAACTTTCTTCTTCTTCATTTTTTTCATTGGCATGATGAGTATTTTGAGTTTGTTGATAAGAATTTAAATTAGTACTCAAGTTAAAAGTTTTTCCTTTAAATTTGTTTTTGA
>JAEEGK010009032.1_pt1 | contig 23389 bp, 20 predicted proteins | sample 8958771 | NCBI WGS metagenome assembly JAEEGK01 (sample SAMN16246547, study PRJNA631951) | gut metagenome | biome: gut microbiome; feature: rumen; material: SC-attached | host: Bos | place: Iran: Karaj | collected 2018-10
TATTTTTAAAAAAATTTTAAAATCAACATTATATTAAATAATTAAATAATATACTATTATATTTTTTTTATTTAAATACATAATTTTCAAAATTAAAAAAAAATCCTAAAAAAAAAAAAAAATAGTTAAAATTATTTAATTAAAAAATAGTAAAATAAAAAAAAATAAAAGCCCAAAAAAAAAAAAAAGAAAATAAAATATAAAACAATGGATTATAAAAAAAGTCTTGAAATATCAAAACGTGATTTCCAATCTTCAATAATTCCAGGTTTATGTGAATATATAAAAATAGATAATCTTTCCCCTGAATATGATCCAGAATGGAAAACAAATGGTAAACTTGAAAAAGCAGGTAATCATTTAGTAACATGGGCTAAAAATCAAGGATTAAAAGGTTTAAAAGCTCAATTAATTACAGAAGAAAATAGAACTCCTTTAGTTTTTCTTGAAATAGAACCAACAGATCCTTCAATAAAAAAAACAATATTATTATATGGTCATTTTGATAAACAACCACATATGGATGGTTGGGAAGAAGGACTTGGTCCTTTAAATCCAGTTATTAGAGATGGATATTTATATGGTAGAGGAGCTTCTGATGATGGTTATGCTACTTTTACTATTGTTGAAAGTATTAAAATTATACAAGAACAAGGAGGAAAACATGGAAAAATTTTTGTGACTGTTGAAGGAGGTGAAGAATCAGGTTCACCTGATTTAATGTATTATTTAAATAAATTAAAAGATGTTACTGGTGAACCTGATATGATGGTTTGTATGGATTCTGGATGTGTTAATTATGATACTTTATGGTTAACTACTTCTTTAAGAGGTGTTTCTTCAATTGATTTAACTGTTGAATGTCTTGATGAAAGTGTTCATTCTGGAAGTGGAAGTGGTATAGCACCTGATTCATTTACTGTTATGAGAGAATTATTAGATAGATTAGAAGATTCAAAGACTTCAAAAGTTATTGATGATTTACAAGTAGAAATACCAAAATATTGTATTGATGATGCTAAGAAATTAGCAGAATTATCAAAGGAAAAAGTAGTAGTTGATGTAGTTAAATTAAAAAAAGATACAAAACCACTTAATGAAGATTTATCAGAAATAATATTAAATAATACATGGAGAGCAATGATGACAATTGTAGGAATGAGTGGTTTTCCTCCTGCAGAAACAGCAGGTAATGTTTTAAGAGCAAAGACAACTTGTCGTATTTCAATGAGACTTCCACCTACATTAGATTCTAAAAAAGCAGATGAGATTATAGTTAAAAAATTAACTGAAAATCCACCATTTAATGCTAAAATTACTGCAAAAGCAAATGAAAGTGGATGTGGATGGGCACAAAAAGAATTATGTGAGAAAATTAAAAATAGTTTTAGTAAGAGTAGTATGGAATTATTTGGAAAAGATTTTTATGGTTTTGGTGAAGGGGGAAGTATTCCTTTTATTCATGATTTAGGTACTTTATATCCTAAATGTGATATGCTTGTTACTGGAATTTTAGGTCCTAAATCTAATGCTCATTGTCCTAATGAATGTTTAAATTTACCTTATACTGAAAAAATTACTGTTGCTCTTGCTCATGTTATTAATGATTATTCTTCTTAAATAAAACAAAAATTTTTACTTTTTTTTTAAATTTATTTATTTAGAAAATTTTATTTTTTTGAATTTTTTTTTTTATTAAAATTATAATTTTTGGGATGTTTATAATTATTATAATTAGGATATTTTAATTAAATGATTGGTTTTTTTTATAATTTTTTTTTGGGATAAAATATGAAAAATACAAATAAAAAAAGTTTTCCTAATGATTTCTTTTCTATGATAAATGAAAATGAATTTGAATCTAAATTTCAAAAAGAAAGAGAATTTAATTATAGAAGAGAAAATTTAAAAGATGAAATTCCATATTTAAATTACCAGAATTTAAATAAAATTAAAAAATTTGTTCCACCAAAAATTGATATTGATTGTTTAAATGAAAATTCTCCAACAAGTAATTCAACACCAACAATTCAAGAAAATCCAACTTTTTTATTTAATCAAAAACACATTCATAATAATTTAATAAATGATAATAAAAATTTCCAATTTAACAATAATAATAATTACAGTAATGAAAAATTGAATTGTAATAATTTTTCTTTTTATAATGAAAATAATGATGAAAATGATATGGATTATTTATTTAAAGAAACTGCTCATTTTAATATGGATAATGTTAATAATAATGAAAGTATAAATCAATTTTCAGAAAATAAAAAAATAAAATATAATGAATGCAATTCTACAAAAATTAATAAAAATATTAAATATAATCTAATTGAAGAATTTCCTCAGAAAAATAAAATTAAAACACCAAAAAATAATCAATTAAAAAGACCTTCTTCTCAAAGACAAAAAGTAATTAATAATAATAATTATAATCATAATTATCGTCAAAAAAATAATCATACTAATTATAATAATTTTAATAATAATTATAAGAATGAAAAAGATAAAAAAATTGATAACATTTCAACTCATAAAAAAGTTGAAAAAGAATTAAATAATTTAATTCATTCTCTTCCAACTGAATTTTATAAAGATACTATTATTAAAAATAAATTTTCTGAAATTATGAAAAATATTGATGATATTAAACAAGTAATAAACAAGAAATTTTTAAAAAAAAATAGTAATCAAAAAGGAAATGAAAAAGTAATTTTAAAAGATAAAAAAATACATAAATCGAATTTAATTCAACCCAGAAAATAAAAATTGTTAATTAATAAAAAAGTTTCTATTTCTAGAATTGAAAATTATGAATTTATAAATGTGTAATGTTATAAATGATTTAATTCTTTTAAATATTATATTATAAATAAACAATAAAAAATGAAATATGTATTAATATAGTATTATTTAATTTATTTAAATGATTTAAAAAATTCATCTAATTTTTTTTATTTTTTATTAGCTTAATATTAAATATAATTTTATATGAATATTTTTTTTGATATTAGATAATATAATATAAATTAAAACAAATTACTATAAATTTAAATACAAAAATATAAATTTATTTAGCTGAAGAACTACTTAAAATTGAACTACTAAAATTAAAAGAATTATTAATATTTTTATTCCCAACATATTGTTCATAATTATCTAATTTTTTAGAAAAAGAAGTAGAAAAACCTAAACTTTCAAAATGTTTTGTTAATTCTTCATCATCATTTTCATTCCTTTCAATAAATTTTTGATAATTATTAAATAAATCTAAATTTAAAGCTTTATTTGCAGTAATTTGACTTGCATTATTTGATAAAGTTTCATCAGTACTTTCTTTTTTGTTTTCAATAATTGTTTTATTACTATTTTGTAAATTATCAAAATTATTATTATCAATTATATTATCAATATTATTAATATTATTAATATTATTATTTTTATTATTGATAATATTATTAATATTATTATTATTGTTATTATTATTATTTATTATATTATTATTATTTACATTTTTCATTTTTTTTAATTCATAACTTAAAATAATATTTTCTTTATTAAGTAAAAAGTTTTTATTTGTTAAATTTTCAATTTCAACTTTTAATATTTTAATCATTGAATTTTTATCAACTAAAAAACCAAAAATCATTTCAACAGCATCAGTTAATTTAGAAAAATTTTTCATTTTTGTCATTTTTTGAAATTCACTTTTACTTAAACCAACATTTCTTAAAATTTGACTAAATTCATCAAAAGAATGAATATTAACTGTATAATCAGAATCATCTAACTTTAATTTACTTTTTAATTTATAATCATCTGAAGGAATTAAACTTATATTAGGTAAATTATGACTATTACTTAATTTAGTATTATCAGAAGTTGCATTTCTTGTATTTTGAGAAAGAATACTTAAATAAGTTTCTTTTTCTCTATTTGCACTTAAAATTGATAAATGATATTTTTTTTTTAATTTATTTATTTCATTTTGCAATTTTGTTATTAAATTTTCATATTTATTTATTGTTATATGATTTCTTTTTAATGCTTGAACTAATTTTATATAAATTTCTTTATATAAATATAATTCATCACTTATTTGAATTATTGCAGAATTTGGTTCTAATATTATACTATCTTCATCTTTTTTATTATTTTTTATTTTTGTAATTTTCTTTTTTAGTAATGTTATAGTATTTGATTTACGAAATAATTCTTGTTCTGCTAAAAATATTTTTGTTGATAAATTATTATTTTCTTTTATTATTTTTCCTACTGAATTTTCTATATGTTCTCCTAATTTTAAAAGCTATTTATTTTATTTTGATTAATTATTAATTAAAATTTACTTTTGCTCTTAAATTATCTCTTTCTTTTGCTGTTTTTTCTAATATTTCATATAAATTTGAATTTTCTTCTTTTAGTTTATTTATTATTCTTTCTTTTGAATTATTTGAATTTGAATAAAAAGATGACATTATTTCTTTATTTATCTTTAAATTTGCTTTTAAGTCTTTTATTTCTTTTTGTAAATTTTTATTTTCATCTAATAATAAAATGTATTTATCTGCATAACTAAAATTTTAATTTTTTTATGGTACTTATTCAATATTTTTATTGCAACTTTTTTTTCATTTTCAATTTTCTTTGACATTATTAAATTATTTCATTTAAAATATAAATTTATTAGAATTATTTAATAAAATAAATAATTATATTAATTCAAAAAAATATTTTTTTATTATTTTTTTGATTTCACAAATATTTAAATCACTAAAAAATTATTAAAAAAATGGGTTGTGAATGTATTAAATTATCATTTGATACTGAAAATGAAATTAAAAAAGAAAATTATAATGAAAAAACTCCTTTTAGTTCAAATCTAAATGAAGAATATGATAATCCAAACGAAAATACTAATTATAAATCCATTAGACCAAGAAATTATAATATGGAAAATGAAAATAATCATAATATAAGACCAAAATATGATGATGAAAATAAATATGGAAAAGAAGAAGTAAATAATCTCGAAAAACAAATAATTAATGGTATAGAAAAAATTGAAGAAGAAAATGAAAATAAAATAAATGACAAAAATTCATTCAACAATAATAATAAAAGTAATTTTTCAGATAAAGATAATATACAAGAACATTCAGAATATTTAGTAAAAAAAATAAATGTAAACACACCAAAAAGAGAAGAAAAAATAAAAAATATAAATAAAGATTTATTACCAAATGATGATTTTTCAAAATATATATTTGAAGAAATAAATAAATTAAGAAAAGATCCAAAAAGTTTTATTCCATTAATAGAAGAATCAAAAAAAAAAGTAACAACAAAAAATGATAAATTAATATATAAATCAAAAGTAAAAGTTGCTTTATATAAAGGAATTCCTGCATTTGATGAAGCAATAAAATATTTAGAAGAAACTGATTCAATGGAAGAATTAACTTTTAATCCTGAAATTTGTGTTGAGCTTCCTGAAAGTGAAGAAGAAATTAAAAATAAAACATATTTAAAGTCTAAAATTCAAGAAATGGAAGAAAAAGGAATTAATGTTAAAACTTATTGGAAAGATAGTATAAAAGAACCTGAGGCTTGTTTTGTTTTAATGATTGTTGATGATACTATGAATAAAAGTGGTAATAAAAGAAGAGATCTTTTAAATCCTGAAATGAAATATATTGGAATTTCTTCTATTAAAATTGAAAAAACTTTTGTTTGTTATATAACATTAAGTGATAAATAAAATAAAAAAAATAAAATTTTTTTCTATAGTAAATAAAAATAAAATAAAATATTTAAGTTAAAAATCCAAAAAAAAAAATTTTAAAAAAATTCAAAAAAATAAAAAAAGAAAATATGGAAGAAAAAAAACAAGAAATAAAAAATCCAAAAAATATTTTTGACTATTCAACACGTAAATTAGATATATGTGGTGTATGTCACCAGAAATTTAATGTAGGTGACAAAATACCTCGTATTTTAGTAAATTGTGGTCATACATTTTGTACATCATGTTTAATGAAATATTATCATAATACTCATATAAGATGTCCATTTTGTAAAAAATTAGTAAAACATTTAGATAATGTTGAAACTCTTCCTTTAAATTTATCTATTTTTGGAGAAATTGTTAAAAATGATCCTATTATTATGTTATTAATTGATCCTTCTAATGATAATTCACTTTCTAGTAATTGTAAACAACATCCTGAAAAACAAAGACATTATTATTGTTCTTTTCATGAAAATAATTTTTGTAGAGAATGTATTAAAAGTTTTCATAGAAATGATAAATGTTGTGTTGTTGATTTATTTGATATTCATAAATTGTATCAGTTAAATGAACAAAATATTATGAAAAATAATTTAATTGTTAAAACTAGGAATAAGGGAAAAGGAAAAATGAAAAAAGAAGAATTTTTTATTGCAAATTCTTAATTTTTTTTTATTTTAGTTTTTTTTTTTAAATTAAATTAAAATTTTAATAATAACATAAATATATTCAATTTAATTAATTAATTTTCTGATTGTTTTTCATAATTTTTTATTTCTTGACTATAAAAACTTTCATTATTAAAAGATTCTTCAGTATAACTTTCATTTGATGATGAAATTTCTGCTTTTTTTTTTGAAATAAGAAAAGTTTCTCTTAATCCTCTTTGTTCAATATTCTTTTTAACATTTTCAGATAAATTACAAAAATTAAGAACAAGAATTTCAATATATATTAATCCAGAAATTAAAGAAATAATAATTGATATAATTAAAAGGTTATAATGTTGACTTTGTTTGATTTGTAATAATCCAGTCATTATTTGAATCAAAATTACAATATGTTGAGCATTAAATTTAAAAATGATAAGATAAAAAAAGAAATAATAAGATAATCTTAAGAAAAAATATAATATTCCAAACAAAGGAAAATCAATTGTGTATTTCTTTTTTATTATTAAATAAATAAATCTAATTAAACCAGGTAAACTTCCTAATAAAAAAATATTTATAAAATATTTAGTATTTATATATTTTGTTAAACAAATAGAAAAATTAAATGAATAACAATTTAAAAATATTATAATCCATACAAAAATATTAGAAAATTTACTCCAATTGATATAAATATAAATAAAGCATGCAATTAGATTTAAAATTATAGATAAAAGATGATGTGAATGGATTTTATTTTTAAAAAATAATCCATCAATGACAAATACAAAAATTATATTAAAGAAATAACCAAGATTTCCTATTTTAGAATAAACTGTAATTGAAGATATAAGATTTAATATATTATAAGATATTATTAATATTGTAATTGTAAATTTTGGAAAATTATCTTTTTCTTTTATAAATTTCATTATTATTTCTTTTTGATTTATATTCATTATTGATTCATTTTTCTTTTCAATAAAATAAAATAAAACAATTAACATTTGAGAAAATGAATTTATAATAGTTGAATTTACCATTTTAATAATGTTTTGACTAATAAAACAGGTTAAAGAAAAGAATATACATAAAATTAATTCTTTTTGATAGTTAATTGACAACTTCATTTTTAATTTATTTATTTTGAGTAAGTATTCATATTTATTCAAAAGTATATTTATTATCGATAAATTGTAATCACTTAAAATTTTATTTTAAAATCAATTATATATTTTAAAAATTCGATTATAAACATTAAAAAAGATAAATAAGAAATGTTTTAAAAAACCTAATTGTAGATATAGATAAAACAAAAAATTAAATAATAAAATAATAATTATATTTAACTAAAAAAAATCAATATTATTATCAAAAAAACAATTCCCAAATTTTTATTATTTAAAATATCAAAAAATGTTTTTATATATGGAAAAACAACAGTTAAATAATATACATAAAATTACATAAATATATTATTTTTTTATGCATTTTAGAAAAAATTAAATGAATTAATATAAAATTCATATAATTATTTTATAATATAATTTTATTATTTATTTTTATCAAGAAATTTATTTTTATAAACTTTTAAAAAATATTAAAAAAAAACCAAAATTGGAATATCAAATAAATAATATCTAGATAAAAAACCAATATTATGTACATAAATTATATTATAATTATATTTATTTATTATCTCTACTTCCCCTTTCTGAAAGAGAAGATTCATTAGTTTCAATAATAGTTTCTAATATTTTAGTAGGATTCTTTCCAAGCATTCTTTGAATTTGTTGTACTTTTGCAGCAATTTCATCATTAGCATAAGTTCTTTTCATATAATGATAAAATTGTTCATAATTTAATTTAGCATTAATTCCATTTTTAGTATTTATCATTTGATTAATTTTATTTAAAGCATTTTCATCACCTAATTCAGTAACAATTTTTTTCATATTTAAAATAGAAATAGTATCTTCTTCTTTATCATCAACAAATAATTCAAAAATAATTCTTAAACCTTCATTAGTTCTCTTATCTGAAATTTCTCTAACAATATGATTAGCAAAAATAGGAAAATCAATAATATCATCATCACCGTTAATTAAAAAACCTTCAATAATTTCTACTAATTGAGGATTACTTTTATGATAATCTAATTCAATTAATTTTTCTAATACAATTTTAGGATAAATTTCACCTCTTTTATAAATATCAAATAAATCAAAAGCTTGTTTTAATTCAGTTAAATCACCTTCAGGAAGTGGAATATTACTTCTCATTTTTGCTTGTGTTTCAGCTAAAATAACTAAAATATAATTTTCTGAATTTTTAATAGCAGTAGCAATTCCAATTTGAGTATATTTAGGTTGAGTTAAAAATTTTCTTCCAATTTTTTCTTTATCAATTTTATTAACTAATATTTTATTTACAAATGTTCCAGCTTCATCAGCACCACAATCAGCAATTAATGCACAATTTTCTTTTAAATAATAATCTGGTATTATTCCTCTTAATTCATTACCATATAAAAATGTATCATACATTTCTTCATTTTTTGCATAAATTTCTATTTCTTTTCTTGCTACTTTACATAATGTTTCATTTTTATGTAATGGTCTCATTGGTAACATATTGTTTGTTTCATCTATAAAATTTTGAATTTCTGTTAAAAAAGGATCTGATGCTCTTAAACGACTTAAACCTAGTTTAAATATTTGGAGACGTTGCTGAATTGATTTTGGATTTATTCGAAATTTATTTATTTCAGATATTATGTGGTCTGCAAAACTCATTTTTTTTAAATTTTTTTTTTGTTTTTTTAATTTTTATTTTAATATAAATTTATAATTGAGTTTTTTATTTTTTTAATTTTTTTTTTTCATTTTGTTTCTTTTGTTTTGGAGAGAAATTAAAATTTTATTGTTAGATTAATTAAGAATTTATTATTTCAGATTATAAAAAAAATTAAAAAATTATAAAGAATTATTAATTATTAAATGAGTACAAAAAAAAATATGAATACAAATAATATAGAAAATGATTTAGATTATTTTCCAATCGGATTAATAATAATAGAAAAAGAAAATGAAAATCAATTTAGAATAAAAATGGTAAATTCATATGCAAGAAAATTATTAGATCTACCTCAAAATTTAGATATAAATTTATTTAAAGAAAGATTAGAAGATTATAAAATTTGGGAAAATAATCAAATTAAAGAAGAAGTAAATTTATCAAAAATACTTTTTGAAGAAAAACACCTTATAAATTTTAATGTAGGAACATTTGTTTCATCTATATCAATGATTAATGTAAAAATAAAAACATTAAAAAATACAATTTATATGTGTATTGATAATTATAGTGATGAAAGGAAAAATATAAAAGATAATTTAATTAAAAGTTTAAAATATCAATATATAGTAACTTTATATCATGAATTAAATAATCCATTAAATGCTTTAGAAAATATAATTGATGAAAATAATAATGAATGTAATCAATTTAATAAAGATTTTCCATTAGAAAATAAAATAAAAAATAATGAAATAAATTTATTAGTTCATTTAATTAAAATATTCATTAAAAACTTTATATGGTATTTCAGATTAATTTTCGAATTATCAAATCATACAAAAGTTCCATTAAATTCGAAAATTAATTTAGAATATCAATTTAATAAAATGTTCAATCAATATGATATATTATTTAAATATAAAGAAATAAAATATACAAAAAATTTTTCAGTTTTAAATGATAAATATATAGAATCAAATGAACAATATTTAAATAATTTCCTAAGAGCAGTTGTATTATTATTATATAATAAAGTTCCAAAAAAAACTGGTTTTGAAATTAAATATTTACTTAAAGAAAATAAATTAAAATTAATATTTGAAAGAAGAGAAGCAAGTCCAAATAGAAGAAATAAAAATAAAATAATAAATGATATTGATTTTAAATTCAAACAAGAATTTGATTTTTCAAAAACAATACAAACTGAAGAAATGACAAAAGAATTATTAATGAAAATGAGTAAAATAATGAAAATAAAAATAAAAATATATGATGAAGATGATAATAAATTTTTAAGTTTATTAATACCATATACAATTGAAAATGAAGAAATTGAAATTGTAGATGAATTTACACCACAACAAAAATTAAATAATTTATATGCAGTAAATAGAAATATTTCATTAAATATAAGTGAAAATCAAATAAAATTTGAATTTAATAATTCATATATTAAAAAAGAAAAAGAAAATAGTTTAAATATAAATTATTCTCCAATTTTATATTCTCCTGTTCCTTCATATAATATAAAAGTAATTGATTTTGATGAAAATAAAAGTAAATATGAGAATATAGACAATAATTCATTTTTAAATGATTCATTTATAAAAGATAGTAAATTTAAAAGTTTATTTTTTAAAAAATTAACAGTTAATAATACTGTAAATAATGATAGTATAATATCATCAATTTCAGATATTTCAAATATAAAAAGTATAAAATCAAAAAAATTACAAGATGAATTTAATTCATTAAATGGAGAAATATATAATAAACAAACTACAAATTATTTAGGAATCGATAAACAAAATAAAAGAAGTATATTTTGTAATAATGATATAATTGATGATAATTTAATAATTGATAATTCAATTTTATCAAATAAAAGAGGAAGTAATAAATCTACATCAAGAGGAAGAAAATCATTAAATGAATCAAAAGATGAAAGATTAACAACATCAATTTCAAATAATGAGAAAAAAAATAATTGTAATTGTAAAAATATTTTATTATGTGATGATGAAACATTTAATTTAAATACAATTAAAAATATGTTAAAAAAATTTAAAATTGAATGTGATTTAAGTTCAAATGGACAAGAATGTATTGATGCAATTTTAAATAAAAAAAAAATATCTTGTAATTGTGATAAGAAAGATTATAAATTAATATTTTTAGATATGATGATGCCTGTTATGAATGGATTAGAAGCAGCTAAAAAAATACAAGAAATGATTGATAATAAAGAAATTAATGATGATTTAAAAATTATTATTGTCTCTGCTCATATTGAAGAAAATTTATTAAATGAATTAAAAAATATTAAATGCATTTGTGATGAAGTTAATAAACCTTTAAAAAAATGTAAACTTGAAGAATTGTTAAATACTTTTTATTTTTGATATGTTTTATAGTTTTCTAAATGTACAAAAAAAAATTTTTATATATAAATTAAAGTTTGTTAACTAATATTATTATGATGATAATAAGAAAAATTAAGAGTTTTAGTTTAATTGATTTGTTTTTTCAAAAAATATTAGAGTAATAAAAATTAGTTTATTATTTTAATTAATAAAATGAATATTTATTTTATATTTTTTTTTTTTAATAATAATTTTTTTTTGATAATAATAAATTTTAAAAAATTTAATTTAAATGGAAATTGATTATGGTGATGTGATAAAGACAATATTTGATCAAAAAAAACCAGCAAAAAAAAAATTTATGAAAAAAAAAAAATATTCTTTAAAATCAATTCCATCTCTTCCAAGTGAAGAAAATTATGGTAATACTGCAAAAAGTAGTTTAAAAAGTAATATTAAAAAAGAAAAGGAAAATCAAAATAAAAACGAAGAATCAAATGAATTAAATATAATAAATTTAGATGATTCAAAAAATAATAAAGAATTTGAATTAAGAAATGATATATTAGAAACAGAAAATAATTTAGATAATAAAATTGAAAATGAAGAAGAAGAATTTATATCAAAATTAAAAAATGAAATAAAAGATACAAAAGATCATAAAATGAAAATAAATACAACAGATAATAATTTAGATTCAAATTCAATAAAATATAAAAATAATCAATTCAAAAAAAATCAAAATTTATCAGAAAAAAATATAAAAGAAAATCAAAATAATTTTTTTGAAAATAAAATAAATAATAAATCATCATCAAATTTAAATCAAAATCAAAAACAAAAAAGAATAAATTCACGTCAACAAAATTCAAAATTATTAAAAGAAGAATTAGAACAAAATAAAATGAATAATCAAAAATTAAATAAATATGAACAATATAATACAGAAGCATTAGCATATGAAGCAATCAAAAATTATAGTCATTGTAAACCAAAAGAAAAAAATTTTTTACAAAGAATGGAATTTTATTCTGTAAAAAAACAAACTGAAGGAAAAATAATTGATTTAATGGTAAATAAAGCAGTAAGAAAAATTCCAGAAAAAGAAAAAATAATAATTTTTAATAGATTAATTGAAGATTCAAATAGAAGAGCAGAAGCAAGAAATAGAATTGAAATATTAAATCAAAATAAAAAAATTGCAAATGAAATTTATGATGATAAAATATTTAAAAAAAAAAAGAAAAAATTTGATCAAAGAGAATTTGATGATATTTATCAACAGAAAATAATAAAAAAATTAAAAGAAAAAGAAAGAAAAATAGAATTATTAAGAAAACAAAAAATTCAAGAAGAAAAAGATAAAGAAGATTTAATAGTAAATGAAATGAGAAGTAGAAATAAAAAAGTTTCACAAATTGAAATAGATTCAATTTCTAAAAGATTATATAATGAAGCAAATAATAGAAAATTAAAAAGAGAAATGTTACGTTCATTTAGTGAATTAGAAAGAAGATTAAATACAATTAGTGATTTTAATAAAACTAAAAGAAATTATAGTTCTTTTTTTTTACAACCACAAAATCATTATCTTGATAAAATTAGTAATTTATCAAAATCGAAAAATAATTATACTAATTATATTAATTTATCTAATTATTCAAATAATGAAATTTCACCTTCTCTTAGAAATATTTCATATAAAAATAAAATGATTCATCAAATGAATAAAAGTAATAATAATAATTCTACATCTCATTCTTTATATAGAAATATGAAATATTTTTCATATAATAATAAAAAATATGTTCCTTATTATAATGCTGAAAGAATGATAGATGAATTTTTTTTAAAATAAAAATCTATTTTACTATAAATATAAATATTTTATTAAATAATAAAAAAAAATAAAAATTCAAAAAAAAATCTAAAAAAAAATTTTAAATAATCAATTTAAAAAAATCAATTAAAGAAATAAAATAAAATGTCAGACACATTAGATGCATCAGATCTTCAAAATCAAAATATTCAAATAGGAGATACTACAAATAACTCAAATGATAATCGTGTATCAAATGATCCAAAAATAAAATCATCTCAAATTCAAAATATAGAAAATCAAATAGGAGAAAAAGTAGTACAATCAGCAACAGAAACTTTTACAAAAAGTTGGATAGAAAAATATTTATGTTGTTTAGATTTTCTAAAAAAATATTTCCAAATAACATCAGATGACTTTTTTAAAAGATTTCTTGATTCATTAGTTCCATATAATAACAAATTCCAAGAAACAATAGAAAAAAATCCTGATTTATATGGTCCTTTTTGGATATATACAACATTAATTTTAGTAATTGCTTCTTGTGGAAGTTTAACTATATTTTTTGAAAGAAAATCAAATACAACAAAAGAAAATTTTTTTCAAAAATTTATACCAATTGCAGCAAGTATTATTTATATAATTGGTTTTGGTTTACCAATTCTTTTAACTTTTTTAATGAAATTATTTGGAAGTAATGTTAATTTTGTTAATATTATTTGTACTTATGGTTATTCTTTTTCTGTTTATATTATTGCTGTTATTTCTTGTATTACTACACTTCAAGTTTTACAATGGATTTTTTTGGCTTATGCTTGCTTTAGTTCTACTTGGTTACTTGTTGTTGGATATTGGAAAGAATTAGAAAAATATCCTAATAATAAAAAATATATTATTTGTGGAATTGTTTTAATTTTTCAAGTTGGATTGTTTCTTTTGATTAAAATGTATTTCTTTAGTAAATTTGAAGATAGTACTGATGATAAATAAATTTTTGATTTTTTTTTTTTAAAATTTATTTTTTTTAAATTTATGGTTTATTTTTTTTAAGTTTTAAAAATTTGTTTTTTTTATATTTTATATTTAAAATTTCATTAAAATTAATAAATCTATTTAATTTTAATTTTAAATAATTTATTATATTAATAAATCAATTAAATATTATTTTAAGAACAAATGAATTTATATGAAATATATAAAAAATTAATTTAATTTTTTTTTAAACAACATAAATTTTTTAAAAAAAATATATGGGAACATATTGTGAAAAGCATTTCTGTAATGCAGAAAAACCAAATAAACTAAACCCAGATTGGATGAGTAAACTTCCAGATAATACAAAATTTTCATCATTAACAATTCCAGGAACACATAATTCATGTTCATTTTATGGAACAGTAATAGCAAGAACACAAACTTGGTCAATAACAGATCAATTATTATCAGGAATAAGATATTTTGATATAAGATTACGTTTATTTGAAAATTTATTAAGATTACAACATGGAATAACAAATCAATATGCATTTTTTGATGAAATTTTACTTTATTTTATTAATTTTTTAAAAGAACATCCTAAAGAAATTATTTTTATGGCAGTACAAAAAGAATATAAAGATTATAATACAAATAAAACTATTGAAGAATTATTTAATGAATATACTAAAAATTATAAAGATTATATTATTGAATATGATGGAAAAGATATTGAAATTGGTTTAATAAGAGGTAAAATATTTTTTATTAATGTTTTTCATGGGAAAGTTCACTTAATAAAATTATATAAAGTTCAAAATGAATTTAGAGTTAATTTTAATGGTGATATTAAAATAAAAAAAAGATTAGTTAAAAAAATGTTTAATCGTGCACAAACTTTAATTAATGATGGTAATATTTATTTAAATTATTTAAGTGGCGTTTCTGATTATGGAATTATTACTCCAAAAGCAGTTGCTTATGAAACTAATAAAGAAGTATTTAAATATAATGGAAGATTAGGTATTGTTTTATTAGATTTTCCTGGTGAAGAATTAATTTCTTATTTAATTCAACAAAATTTTAAAAATGAAAATTTTAAAAAATCAAAAACTGAAAATTTAAATTATTTAAATAATCAAAATTTAATTGATAAAATATCAAATTATGATAATCATATTAAAAATGGAGATAAAATTAAAATTATTCATTTAAATACTTTAAAATATTTAGCAGTTGAAGATAAAAATAATATTTTATTTTGTTCAAAAGAACCTTTTTTTTTTGAAATTAAAAAAAGAAAAGAAGATGAAATTGACTTTAATGATGGTTCAATGATAAAATTAGTAAGTGAGAAAAAAGAATTTGTTTTTGAAATAAGAAAACATAAAATTAATGGTAATAATTCTAAAGAAATTTTAAATGATGATATTATTTCTTTAGGTATATTTACTGATAAAGGAGAAGAACAATTTTTAATGTCTGATTATAATTTAATTGATTCAAATACTAAAATTCAAAAAGTTGAAATGAGTCAAGATGATTTTATTAGTGATGCTGATCAATGGATTATTAAAAAAAATATTTTATAATATTTTATTTTTTTTTCTTTTGTTTTTTTTTATTTATTTTAAATTTATTTTATTTAATTTAATTTATAAAATAATTTTTTATCAAATATTATTTTTTATTTGGAAAATCCTTAATGTCAAAACAATTAAAAAAATATAAAATTTTCATAAATTACTTCATTCAAAATGATAAATGGGAATCAATTTCAAATCCAAATTTATTTATTTTACCAGAATCATACGTAAATTTAAATGATGTTAAAGCAAAATCAGTATATGATAATTTTCCTTTACAAAGTCATTTCACATATTATCTTCGTTTCTTTTTAGATGATAAAACACAAGGTATTAAAGGATGGGTTGATTTTCCTCCAAATGCAACTATTCCAGTTTATAATAATGGTAATGTTTACGTTAAAGCTTTAAGATTACCAAAAGGTACTAATTTAACTTTTAAAAATAATGAAGTTTTTATTAAGAAAAATCATGATTATAAAAATAAGGAAAATTTAATTTTTTTAAATGAAAATAATGATAATCAAAATAATAATAATTCTAATCAAAGTAAAGAAAATAAAAAAGAAAATTTTGTTATTCCAGATACAATAAATTTTGGAAAAATTGGAGAAACATTACAAGAAAATAAACAAAATCAACCAAAAGAACAACAACAAAATCAAAATCAAAAATTAAATAATCAACAAAATCCTTCTTCAAATCAAAATATAAAACATTCAAATACATATTCATCAAACAATAATACATTTAATATTAATAATCAATCTCAAAATCAAAATTCAACAATAAATAATAATAATTCCAAACCTTCAAATAATATGAATAACAATAATATGAATAACAATAATATGAATAACAATAATATGAATAACAATAATATGAATAACAATAATATGAATAATAATAATATGAATAATAATAATAACTTTACAATAAATCCTAATTTCATAAACAATAATAACAATTCTCAATTCAAAAGTCCAAATCCAAATCAAACTCATCAACAAAAGTTTACAAATAATGATTGGGGTGATTTATTTAGTAAAATAAATATGAATTCTCCATCAGAAAATCAAATAAAATCACCAAATAAATTTAATACTAAAATTGATTCTACTTTAGAAGGTGTTTTTTCTTCAGATATTCCAATAAATTCAAATAATAATCATAATAATCAAAGTCAACCAGTTCATGATTTTACAGGAGCAAATTTATATGAAATTGATAAAATTCCTAATTCTTTAGATGAAGATGAATTAAAAAATAGAGTAAGTAATGTAATTAATAAATGGACAATGGGAGTAAATGAAAAAAAAAATTTATTATTTTTAATCACAACTTTACATGAAGTTTGGACAAATTCAAATTTAGAAACACCTCCAATGCAAAAATTAGTTAATGATAAAACTGCTGTTAGAACTTATTATAAAAAAGCTATGAGAGAATTACATGCTGATAAAAATCGAGATAAAGATTTTAAAACAAGATATATTGCAGAAATGCTTTATCAGATTTTAAATGAAGCTAATGCTGCTTATAATTAAGTTTTTTTTTTTTTGAATTTTTTTTATTAGTTTTAGTATTTTTTTAGTTTTTTATGTTTTTGTTTTTTTAGTTTTATGAAGAAAGAAAAATATATAATAAAAATAAATAAAAAAAATATTTTTTTATTTTTTTTTTATTGTTTTTTTAAAATACTAAATTTAAATTTTAAATCAAATAAAATAAAATTCAACAAAAAAAAACAAAAAAAAAAAAACCAAAAAAAATCAATTTTATAAAACATAATTTTCAACAACTTCTTCTCCATCAGCATAAGTAATAATAGTTTTTACAGTAATTGCTTCTTTTCCATTTAACTTATCTTTAATTTTTTTTGTAATTTTTTTAATTTTCTTAACTTTCTTCCCAGTATAATCATTATATCCATTTTCATTAACTTCACCAAAATTTTCAAAATGTTCTTTATATTGATCTCTTTTATCCATAAATACTTGAGCACTTTTTTCTTTCATTTGTTTAAATTTTTCTTTCATATTAGGATGATAAGTATATCTTTCTAACATTAATTCAGGAATTTCTTGTCCAGGTTTAAAATAATATTGAACAAAATTAATAATAGTACATTTTTTAGTAGAAGGTAAAATTCCAGAAGTAATTCCAATATATTTTAATAAAGGATTAAAAATATTTTTTCGATCTTTTCTACTTTCATCACCATCACCTAAAATAAAATTAATAACAACCCATTCAGGATCTAAACAACCATAATCTAATACTTCACAAAATTCTCCAAAATAAACACCAAAATGATCTAATCTTTTTTCTAAATCATACATATTTTGTTGTATATCTTTCATATTAATTCCTTCTTGAATTATTAATACTGATAATAATTCTTCTGCACTTTTACTTAATCCTTCTTCAGGAATAAATGGTTCTAATGGAGAAATATTTAATAAATATTGAATTGCTTCATCAAAAATTTCTATTCCTTCTTTTAATATCATTTCTTGATCATCAACTAAAATTTTATTATCTTTTACTTGAGTTGATATACGTTCTAATTTTGCTGCATATTCACTTGGTTTTACACGAGCTAAATTTATTTCTGATATTATTTTCTCATTAAATACTGCAAAGTTTATTAAAGTTCTTTTCTTTTTTTGATTCTCTTCTTTTAGATTTTTTAGGTTTTCTAATTCTGCTTTTTTTTGGTTTTGAATTTTTGGTTGATTTGGGTTTTTGTTTTTTCTCATTTTTTTTTTATTTGTTTGCTTTTTTTAATTGTATATTAAAAATATTTAAATCAATAAAAAATATAAAAATTAAAATGTTATAAATATAAAATGAATTTTGTTAAATTTGATATTTCAATTTGAATTATATCTAAATTTATTCATCATCTTTTTTTAATTAATTTATTATATTTATATCATTCAAATATTAATTTATAATCTTTTTATGCTTCATATTTGTTTTTTATTAGGGAATATTATTATTAAATTAGAATTTTTGAATTATTATATAAATTACAAATATCATAATAATAATTTTCTCCATTCATTAGGAGCTTTAATATTATTATAAATCACTGAAAATTTTATTTGTTCTTCTTGTTAATATTATTTTAGTTATTTTTTTATTGTTTTTTTAATTTGATTAAAACATAATTATTTAATTAATTTAATTTTATATTATTTTTTAACTATTTAATTTTTATAAAAATCAATCATCATTTTTTAGAAAATTATTTTAATCATTTTTTTGTTTCATTATTATCATTTTGTTCTTTATTCATATCATTATATAAAGGATTTTCAGATATATTTAAATCACTATCATTTAAAAAATCATTTAATATATTCATTTCTTTAAAAATTGTTTGAGTTTCAATTTTGGCTCTATCATCAATTCTTACTTTAGTATTAACATTCAATTTACAAAAGTTTAATTCTAATATTTCAGTATAAATTAATCCAGAAATTATTGAAACTAAAGTAGTAAATAATAAAGTAATATTTTTTCTTACATCAATTATTTTAAGACTTATTACAATAAATTGAAATATAACAATATGAGGGCTATCTAATTTATAAACAATTAAAAAATAAAGATAATTCCAAATAAATTTTATAACATAATACAAAATAACTATATACCATTCTCCTAATATGATTTCTGAAGTATTACTTTTGAAATAATATTTTTCTAAAATTCTAACAATTAATCTTACCATTCCAAAAAAACTTCCCAATAAATAAATGTTTACAAAATATTTTGTATTTAAATATTTGATTAATATAAGGGAAAAATAAAAACTATAGCAATTTATAAGTATATAAATTGAAATAAATAATTTACAAATTTCTTTTGAAAAAAGGATAATATATACTACACAACTAATTATATTTAATATTGTAGATAAAAAATGATGATTATGCATTTCTTTTTTAAAAATAAATACATCAATTATAAAAACAAAAATTATATCAAAAAAATAAGCATATTTGTCTACTACTTTTTTGTTGATTGTATAAGATGAGATATAATTAAATATATTATCACATATAATTAATGTTATGATTTTATATTTTGGAAACATATTTTTTTCTTTTTCAAATATTATTGCTCTTTTTCTTTTTGATGATTTATTTTCATTTTTACTTATAATCAGTTCAAAGAAAAATAAAATAATCAAAGACATTTGAATAGATGGATTTATAAAGTATTTATAACTTTTTTCTTGAAAAAAATTATTTTCAGTAATATAATCAAATAAAATAAATGAAATAAACAAAAATAAATATTGGAGGTTAAGATGAAAATATATTTTCATTTTTTTTGTAAAAAATTGATATTAATATCTATTTATTAAAATATTATTAATATATAATATTTTTAATAGTTAATATTGTAGTTATTAAATTTTTATATTCAAATACAATTTATTTCTTTAAGAAAAATTATAGATTGAAAGAATCATAATTTAAAATGGAAATTCATTCAATAAATTCATATAAAAATTATGAAATAAAAGTATCAATAGATATTTATAGTGAAATAAATGATAAATTTGAAAAAAAATTGTATTTTCAAATAAATTTAAAGAAATAAATACAGTAAATAATATACAAGTTTAATTTAATTTAATAATTTCTTAGAATTTTTATCTATCATTAATCAAATTTAGATATTCTTATATTGTAAAAAGAAAAAACATCAATAATATTTTTTCATTATTAAAAAAGCTAATTAAATTTTGTTTGAATTATAAAAATATAAAATAATAAAAATAAAATTGATAATATAATGGTGGATTTAGATTATACAACAAAAATTTCTTTTTTTGAAATTAATAAATTAAATTTATAATCAAAAAACATTTAAAAAAATATTAATAAAAATAATTTCAGAGAATCGATATTATCCAAATATTTAATTTATGAAATGAAAAAAATAATAATCAAAACTATATAATAAATAATTTGATATAATTAAAAATTGATGAAAAATAAAAACAAAGATATATAAAAGAGATTATAATTTAATAAAATATAAAATAATATAATTTATTTGTCCTTTAATAAGGAATTTACTATGAGATACAGATGAAGATGCAAATAAAACAATAATAAAAATACAAAAATATTGAAAATTTTACAAATGAAATTTACAAAAAAATAAATTATAAACAATTAAAAAATATTATAAATAAAACAATCTATTATTAATTAATAATTTATTATATTTTGAACAAACAAAATAAAATTATAAAAAAAAATAAAAATATAAATTAGTTTTTATTATTTAAAATTTTTATTTTAGATATAAAAAACATGTTTAAAAAAAAATTAAAAGAACTTCGAATGGGTAATTCTTCATTAGAAAATGAACAAAATCACCAAAACAAATATCAACCAATAAAAAAAGTAAACATAATAAACAATCAAAAATTTCCAGATAATTTTACAAAGAGAAACCTTCCAGAATTAAAATTATCAAAACTCAAATCAAAAATTGCATTAGAAACAGATAATGAGTCAAAAGAAGAAGGAAATAATAGTTTACAAAAGATAAAACCATTAAATAATATAAGAAAACCAAAAAGTAGATCTCAAATGAAAAATAGAGATGTAATATTTCCAAAAATAAAAAATGTATTTCCAAATGTAAATCAAGTTGATAATAAACAAACTAAAAATTTTCCAATTCATAATTTTCATAATGTACATAATATTCATAATTATAATTTATCACATAATTCACATAATATTCAACCAATTCCAAATACAAATAATATAAATAATCCTATTAATATACATAAAATAAAAAATAATTTACCTATTAATTCAAATAATAAAAATATTAGTCAGAAAAAATTAAATAAAATAAAAAAAGAAAACAATGATTCATATCTTACACATTCTTTAATATCAAATAATATAAATTTAAATAATAATAATATTCATATTCAAAATCCACATAATTTAATAAATCAAAATTCACAAAATCAAACAAATCAAAATCAAATAAATCAAATTTCAAATATACCAAATTCTCAATATGAAATTCAATCAAATCATCAAAATCAAACATTAAATTCTCAAACAACTCAGTCTATAAATTCTCAAATAAACCAAATTTCAAATATAAATTCAACAAATTCAATTTTATCTCAATCACCAAATTTAAATTCAAATCAAAATACAAATTCAAATACAAATTCAACAAGTCCAGAAATGGAAGAACAAATGCAAGAATTAAATATGATGACTGAAAAATTAAATATGCTTCATTCTTTATTTTCATCTTTATCATCTTTATCAGGTACAAATCCTTCATATCCATTTTTTAAACCAAAAACAGTAAATGTAACACCAGAAATATTAAATCAACAATTTCCAAATTTTGAAGAAGCAAAATATTCTTCATTAACAGAATTTACAATAAATGACAAAATAAAATGTTATTCTTCATGTACAAATAAAGGAAATGTTCGAGATTATAATGAAGATACAATAACAACAATAAAATTAAATCCAAATAAAAATGATTCATTTTATTTTTTTGGAATATATGATGGTCACGGAGGAAATGGTTGTTCACTTTATTTAAAAGATAAATTACATAATTTTATAACAGAATTTTCAAAAGAAAATTTAATAAAATCAATAGAAGAAAGTGAAAATGATTTTATAAGAAATTATTGTTTAAATGAAAAGAATGAAATAAAAGATGGAAGTGGTTCATGTGGTATAATAACAATGATAAAAGATAATAAAATAATAATAGGAAATGTAGGTGATTCAAGATGTGTTATATTTAAAAAATCAAAAGTACATTTTTATACAAATGATCATAAACCAGGAATTGAAAGTGAAAAAAATCGTATAATAAAAGCAGGAGGTAAAATTTATCAAACACCATCATTTATTCCTTTATTTCAAAATGGACAAGAAATTGAAATTCCTTGGAGAGTTCTTCCAGGAAGATTAAGTGTTAGTAGAACTTTTGGTGATATTGAAGCTAAAGATGAAAGATTTGGAGGAATGAAAAATGTTGTTTGTGCTATTCCTGATGTTTTTGAAATGGAAATTGATGAAGATTTTAGTTTTATTGTTCTTGGTTGTGATGGAATTTTTGATGTTTTAAATCATGATGATTTAATTCAATGTGTTAAAATTGTTTTGAAAGAAAAAAAAAATTTAGATAGAAATTTAATTTGTAAAGAATGTGCTGAAATGATTATTAAAAGTGCTCTTGCTAAAGATTCTTTTGATAATGTTTCTGTTATTTTTATTGATTTGAATTTAGAAAAAGTTTGGGAATAAAAATTAAAATTTTATTTTTTTATTTTTTTTTTTTTTTTTGAGTTTCTTTTTTTTTGTTTA